>Ga0209061_1000185_pt1 | contig 202281 bp, 180 predicted proteins | sample Coa_R1_10_FD_187157 | JGI IMG/M metagenome (GOLD analysis project Ga0209061, IMG submission 187157) | Surface soil microbial communities from Centralia Pennsylvania, which are recovering from an underground coalmine fire - Coalmine... | ecosystem: Environmental > Terrestrial > Soil >... | reverse complement strand
CAATTCTGCAAGAAACTCTGTGTGGCCAGGATAGCGAAAACTTGCGCGGTAAAAGAGCTCCTTGGCAATCGGATTGGTGACAATAGCTGCGGCTTCTCCAGCATGGACGAGACGCACGCAAGTTTCTATCGATTCTATGGTTTCAACCGCGTCTCTGACGTCTGGAGCGCCGAGCTTTCCGGCAACGGAATGTTGCAGGGCGAGGACCGGCAGCGCGTGGCGAAACATCGGTGCAGCCTCGGCGCCCGTAACGATTTTGATTGGCACATCAAGACCTAAGTGCCGTGCGGTCGCGGCGAGATAATCGGGGTCAGCGACAACCAGGAAAGGCGGTGCCCCAGGAACTTTATGTGTCTTGAGCCAAGCTTTCAGAGTGAGCTCGGGACCGATACCGGAAGGATCCCCTTGCGAGAGAGCCAGGGGAAGAATCTGGGGCGTTCGCGCCATCAATAACCTCGCTTTCAGATTATAATCCAGAACTGCGGAACTTCCGGCTAAGGTTAACAAGAAACATAAATATAAAAGCAAAATATAATTATAAGAATGGAAAATACATCATAAAGACTACGAGAAATCCGGCCTGGATTTCTCTTAATCTTCATCATCCGGCAGTTGCCAGCTTTCAAATAAGAGCTTACACCTGCAGCTGGGCTGGAGCCCATCCGCCGTTGTCTGTGCGCGCAATGACTGAATTCTAATGGTTCACGATCACGGCCTTTGAGCGTAATTCTTTGAGGCGGCGCTCACTGTCGGCTTCGATATGGGCGGCAAGTATCTTTTGTGAGATTGCGGTGCGTGCCGCACTATCGTCCTTCGCCGCGCCCTTGGAGCACACGGCGATCATCTCGAGTCCCTCGCTTGAGCGTTGCGGCTGCGTGAGATGTCCTGTTGGGGTCTTATCGAGCAATTGGCGCAGAGCATCGTTCATTTCGAGCGATGTCTTGATCAAGGGATCGCGAACGGTCACATCATTGACGGCACGCGCCATGGGCAGACCGCTCTCGCAGTCGGTGAATCGTGTGCGCAATTCCTCTGCCTCATGGGCACGGGCGTTCAAGGATTCCGGCGTCGCCCCGTGGGGTATCGCAAAGATGATCTCGCGCACCGTATATTCCGTCCCCGAGGCTGCCTTACCGCCTTGCTTGGCGAGCTCGGCGCGCACCTGTTCTTCGCTTGCTTCAACGCCCTTGTTCAAGGCTTGCACCAATATGAAGAAAGCCATATCGGCGCGGAAATGGGCCTTGTAGTGATCTGCTGTCACGCCGGCGTGGTCGAGGGCGCCGACCAAGGCCTCCGGAGTCATCTTCAGGTCCTTCGCGGCCTTGACGATCTGCTGCCCGATGTCACTGTCCTTCAGGTCAACATTGAATTTGTTTGTCTCTTGGATTTCGAGGCGATCCCGGAAGAGGCTTTCGATTGCCGCATCACGGGTTGCCGTTTTGTGCAGAACGCGCAGCATTTTCATCCGCTCGTCGATATCTATGTTTGTAATCGGATCGCCGTTGATGCTGGCAACGATGGATTGGGCGAAGGCCGGCCGGGCTGGGCTTGCCGCCGAGATGGAGATGGCAGAGATGGCCACATAAAAACCTGAGCGCAACCAAGCGACGCGCGCGCCAAGGTTCTCCCGCGCATCGTTCTTTGTTTTCATGATCTAAGTTTCCTCCTTTCCGTGCATCGGGTCTGCTCCCGGTCCCCTGGTGCTAATACCTCGTGATGGGCGCACCACTCGTGTTTATGCCATCGAACACGTTGGTATTAAGATAGCTGTTGCTAAACTTTGTTCCTCCCAAGGAACGCAGCTGTAATTGGAACGCGAAAATTTGGTTGCGAATAAGGGCGCCGCTCGTGTTGTTTGCATAAGTAGAGGTGTAATTTAAGGAAAAGACGGTACATTCGTCTTGATAGCCCGCCCCGATCCCATAGGCCCCGATCGCGAAAGGACCAGTGTCGGTGAAGCCGGCCACGTAAGAGGGATAATATTGACGGCTCATGTCAAAAGTTATGTTTCCCTGTGCAAAATAGTTCTCGCTGATCTTATACCGCGAGGAAAGCGCGAGCCCTTCGCGGCGGACGTCATAGCCGATGATAGGCTGGGACGCATAATCCGCGAATTGGATCGAGCCTGTCAGCGCTCCGAAGTTGGCGTTGAGTGCGACATCAAGGCGCTTGGGAGCGAGCGTGCTCACATCGAACCGTGCCTTGGTGATAAAGGAAAAAATAGGATTGGGCGCGATCGTGAGCGAAGCGACGTAGTCGGAGAGCCGCGTGTCTAGCCCCGAACTCAGCCCGATGTTGACGGCATCCGGCGTCGCATAGGCATTGGTCCCGGCGACCTGGTAGGATTGCCCGCCCATCAGGTTGACGTAGGCGCCGTTATCGAAATTCATCGTGAACTGAGCGCCGTAGTTTGCTCTGACTCCTGTTTCAAATCTGTCATAGCCGGAGAACTTGCTCCAATCGAACAGATTTGACGTGTCGAACACCAGACTCTGCGCGTCCAAGTTCACGATGGAATTTGAACCAATTTGCTGATTTGGCCGCAAGATGATCTGTCCGATCGGCTCGAAGACCATCGAAGCAAAGCTTGTCTTGGCAAAGAAGGGGTAGCGGTATTCAAGTCCCATTCCTGGGAAAAACTGGCCGTAGAAAGTAGGATTTGTTGTGCCAATGAAATTCTGTTGTGAAGCGTTCGTATAGCTTGACATACCAAACGCAGATGAAAAAGTATAGGTATTTGTCGTATTGAGATCGAGCCACTCGCCGTTGAGACGGGCGAAGGCGAAAGGTGTGAAGACTTCACCAAGCGGATCGATATATTTGCGCTGCCAGGATGCCTGAAGTGTTACGCGCGTATAATCACCGCCGATGCCGCGCAGAAGACAGTCGCCGACGGCCTGGCCTGGAACATAATTGGTGCAGACATCGTAAAGGCCGTAAGCGTTGTCCAGAACCCGGGGGCCGACGGCCTGAAAACTCGCCGAGCTCGCCGAAAGACTGGTCATATTGAAGTCGACTTCGGCCTGGCCGCCAATGCCGTAGGTTTGGGCAGGGTCGATGTCAAAGGTTTTATTATAGTCCCAGACCGGATGCGCGATCGGCTGTTGAGCCTGGATATCGTGACTCGATAAGCCCTCGAAGGAGTAACCCCGAAGGTCGAAATAACCGCGGTCGCCTTGTCCCGTGAGATAGGCCGTCGATGTCGTTTCGCTGAAATAGGTTGTTGAAACGGTCTGGTTCGGAATTTGGTAATCATTCAAATACCATTTGTCCGAAAGGAGCGTGAACTGCCAGCCGAACTTCCACTGATCGTTGATATTGAAGTTTCCCTTGCTCTCCAACGAACCGCGCAGGGATTGATCGGCCGATCCATAAGGAGAAGGGGGAAAGACGGAAGGGTTTTGTTCGGCTATCCCCGTTGCCCGGACATAATAGCTGCCATTGTCCAGCCGCTGCCGCCATTCCGCGCTGCCGAAAAATCCCTGCTTGGAAAAATAGGTCGGCGTGACGGTCAAATCATAGTTTGGAGCAAGATCCCAAAAGATCGGGATACCGATGCCGGTGCCGAGATAGCTGCTCCCCGGCACAAAGTAAGGCGAAAGAATGCCCGATTTCCGTGTGACGGTCGGATCAGGCGCCGAAAAGAACGGCACATAAGCGACGGGGATGCCCAGGAACTCAAGCGAGGCATCCTCGTAATAGATCATCTTTTCATCGCTCTTGTGGATGATGCGCTTGGCGCGCACCCGCCAGAGGGGCGGCTTGTCGGGATTATCCTTGCAGACTTCACAAGTCGTGTATGTGCCCTTGTTGTAGACCGTCGTGTCACCTTCGATGCGTTCGGCGCGCGGCGCGCTCAAATAGGTCTTGTAGCTGCCCGGCTCGGGAAGATAATACGCTTTGGGAGGCGTAACGGCCCGCAGACTTTCTATGAAGCCTTCGCGGAAATCGTCGGTCAGATCGAACAGTTCCGCGTGAATGACCGTGCCATCCCGCTCGGTCAGCGTGGCATGGCCCTCGGCATAAACGCGGCTGGTTTTACGATTATAGACGACCCGGTCGGCTTCGAGCACCCGGCCCTTGTAATAGACTCTCGCGTTGCCTTCGGCTGAAACAATGTCCTTCTCGGTATCGTAGCGAAGCTCGTTTGCCTCGACCAGCATCTTCCCCGTCTCGGCGGGTGATTTTTCGTCCATCTTGCCGGCTGGCGGTGTCTCTGCCGCCGCCGGGAGGGCGCCGGTCATGGCCGCTAGGGCGAGAAGGAGCCAGACCCACAGGGGGCGCCTTGCCCCAGCGCCTCGAATCCCCGCGCAGCCCCAGCTGTTGAGGCACGGTCCGCGCGGCCGGCTGGCGCGCGGCGGCAAACGCAAGCGGGCTGCCGGTTCTGCGGCTGCAACGGAAAGCAAGGGAACGATCGCACCGCCGGGGCAAAAACGCCGCCCCATTAACCATCCTCCTGGTTCAGCAAAGCGAACGCGCCAAGCAGGCTTGCAACGACCGCCGGGGTCCAGCCGGCGACAAGCGGGCTCAGCAGGCCGGAGCCGCCAAGATCGCCGAGGAATTTCGCCGATACATAAAGCATGAACCCTGAACTCACGCCACCGAAAACCATCTTTCCAATGCCACCAAACCGGAAAAACCTTAAGGAAAAGGCAGCAGCGATTAAAACCATCGCAATAAACAGAAGCGGCCTTGCAAGCAGCGTGTGGAATTGGATCTGGTAAGCGACTCCGTCGAGACCTTCCGCTTCGGCGGCTGTGCGCAAGCCCGGCAAATCCCAAAATGGAACCGAATCGGGTGCGATTGTGCCCGCGGCAATCTCGTTTGGCGATCCGGCGGCGGCAAGAAGATAAGTGCCGGAGGTGAAGCTCTCTTCCCCGGGCGCCACGACCTGGGCGTGGTCGAATTGCCACATGCCTTGCAAAAGTCTGCCTGCCGGTGCTTCGATCTTCTGTTCGAATGCGCCCGTGCGGCTATAGAGATAGGCGGTGACAGAAGTCAGCTTTGTGCCATCCGGCGATGCTTTCGCGGCCTTGATGAAGGCCTCTCCATCGACGCTTTGCTGTCTGATCCACAAGCTTGTATCGTCGCCTGGCTTGCCATTGCGGCCAAAAAGCTGTGTTTCGATGGCGTCGGCACGATGCTTCAGGGCTGCCGCGACCGGATTGAACAGGACAACGGAAGCAATGCCGCCTGCCGCCGCGATGGCGAGCGGCGGAACAAGGAATCCCCAAACCGAGACCCCTATTGCTCTCGCAACGAGCAGCTCCAAGGAGCGGGTCAGATTGAGGAACGCCGCCATCGTCCCGAACAGCACGCAAAAGGGCATGATCTGCTCGGAGACCGAGGGGACGCGCAAGAGCGAAAAATAAGCGATGAATCCGGCCGTGACCCCTGGAAGATCCCCGGCGCGGCGCAGAAGCTCGACGAAATCGACGACATAGACCATGCCGGAAATCATGAGAAAGACCGCCACGATGGTCTGAATGAAACGCGCCGACAGATAAAACGCGAGTGTCCGGCCGATCATGGCGCGAGTCCTGCTTTGGGCTTGACCTGACGCGACCGGCGCCTGGCGCCCGTATGCCGGGCAGGTCCGGCCGGGGCTGCGGCGGGATCCTGCGAGGCCTTTAATTTACTGCCTGTGCCCGCGGGGCACGTTTTGTGATTTCTCTCGCCGTAGTTTCGAAGAAAGGGCATGTCCACGTGCCAGAAACCGGCTGCGCGAGAACGGTCATGATTTCCGCCACTCCGCGCTGGCCGCATGGAATGGCGCCGCAGGAAGTTCTCGTGATAGCGCTTGACGCCTAAAATGAAGGTGAAGGATACGCTTTCTAGTCGCCGTTCTCCGGTTTTGCCCGTTTGAAAAGTGACCCAAGCAAGAGGGCGTGGCGGTTTTTTGGCAAAAGGAGGCTCCCCAGCCTGCCATTTCTCGTGCAAGACGCCTCCTCTTCAGGCTGAACGTTCAATTGCTGGGAAAGCGCAACATGAAATTTGCTTCAAAAGCGGCGCCGATGCCCCGATGTCCTTGTTTTGTCGCATGGTACCGTCCTAAAAGGCAAATTTTCCGGGACGGATGGCCAAAAGAATCCGCCAAAACAAATTCGCCTGCGCCCGCCAGAGGAACCGATGACCGAAACAATAAAAATTAATTTTGCCGCGCTCGCGGACCTGCCGCCGCAAACGGCCGCGCAGCCATTGCCTGGGGGAGAGGCTGGGGAGCCCGGAAGCGGGCGGACTCTCGTCATCTTCACGGACAAGGATTTCGCCTTTGGCGCTGCGACCCTGCGTCTCATTGGCGATCAGGGCGCGGCGCTGGTCAAAAAGGCTGCTGCTGCGGTCAAGTTCAAGGGGAAAGCACTTTCCGCGCTTGATCTCGTCGCGCCCGCTGGGCTTGTTGCTCAGCGGCTTTTCGTGATTGGCACCGGCGGCGAGAACGAAGGGGGGAATGGCGAAACCAACGCAGACACGCCGGCAAAGCCGGAGGAGCCAGACGACTATGCAAGGCTCGGCGGCTTTGTCATGGGCAAGCTCGGCCCATCGGCGAATGCTGACATCGTCTTTGATCCGCCACGCCAGCCAGAGGATCTGGCACGTGCGGCTGCCGAATTTATGCTTGGCCTGCGCCTGCGCGGCTACCGGTTCGACAGCTACAAAACCAAAAAGAAGGAGGATGCCGAGCCGAAGGGCTGCGCTGACATCACGATTGCCGTTGAGAAACCGGCCGCCGTCCGCCAGGAGGTCAAGGCTGCAGAAGCGGTGACGGCTGGTGTCCTGACCGCCCGTTCGCTCGTTAATGAGCCGGCGAATATTCTCTTCCCGGAGGAATTCGCAAATCGGGCGATGGCGCTCAAGAAGCATGGGGTCGAGGTGACGGTCCTTGACGGCCAAGCCATGCGCGAACTCGGCATGGGCGCGCTTCTCGCGGTCGGGCAGGGATCGGCACGCGAAAGCCGTACCGTCATCATGCGCTGGCGCGGCGGAAAAACCGCAAAGGGGGGCGCAAAAGAAGGGGGCAAGTCCAAGCCGAAGCCCATCGCATTCGTCGGCAAGGGTGTCTGCTTCGACACCGGTGGCATATCGATCAAGCCAGCCGCCGGAATGGAGGACATGAAGGGCGACATGGCTGGGGCCGCGTGTGTCACCGGACTCATGCAGGCGCTCGCGGAACGCAAGGCCAATGTGGACGCGGTCGGCGTCATCGGCCTTGTCGAAAACATGCCAGGCCCGAATGCGCAGCGTCCGGGCGACATTGTGAAATCCATGTCCGGCCAGACGATCGAAGTCATCAACACGGATGCCGAGGGCCGCCTCGTGCTCGCTGATCTGCTCTGGTACGTTCAGGACCGGTTCAAGCCGAAATTCATCATCGATCTTGCGACGCTCACGGGCGCGATCCTTGTGGCGCTAGGCCAGGAACATGCGGGTCTCTTCACCAACAATGACGAACTGGGAGAAAGGCTCATTGCCGCGGGCAAGGCCACCGGCGAAAAGCTCTGGCGGCTGCCGCTCGGCCTGGCTTACGATAAGATGATCGATTCGAAATTCGCCGATATGAAAAACACCGGCGGCCGTCACGCGGGGTCGATCACCGCGGCGCAATTTCTCCAGCGCTTCGTCAATAATACGCCTTGGGCGCATATCGACATCGCCGGAACGGGGATGGGCTCACCGCAGAGCGAGATCAATCAAAGCTGGGGATCGGGTTTTGGCGTCCGCCTGCTCGACCGGCTCGTTGCCAATTATTACGAGGGAAACTGACCGGAAGTGTTTTAGTTTCGCTGGCAAAAAACCGGTCAGTGCCCCGAGATCCATTTTGCACACTGCCATAAGACCATCCTGTAGAGTGGCGGTTTCCGGCTCACAAGCGCATAAAGCGGACCGCTCTCCTTGTTTCCGCCTGGCGCCGTTTTGGTCCATGGCGCCTTCCAGACTTTGAAAGGCTTGTCCTTGCTTTGCAGCCATCTCTTATAGAGCTTGCAGGGGTTCCCCCTGTCTTCCCAGAGCGCCGTTAACGGATTGAAAGGCGCGCCCCCGGCTCCGGGGCCCTGACAGAGTTCAAGCGCCTTCTCGATTTGCGGCATGGCCAGTGCTGCTGCCTTGGCAAGGCTCCCGGCATCGCAACAACCATCATGGGCTGGGTTGAGAAGCTCGGCAAGGACGAGCCGGATGTCGCCGCCATCGAGTGTCGCGCCGTTTCCAAGGGGTAGCGGCAGCTGCCAGGATTGCGGCAATTCCCAGCCTTCAATCTGATCGCGGCGCACGAGATCGGCGAGAATCGTAAGGCGGACGAATCTCAGGGTCTTGTCGCGCATAAGACCCGGGATGTTTCTAATGAAAGGCAGCAAGGGCAGGCGAAGCAACAGGCCCAAAAACCCCTGCACATTGCCGGCCAGCACCCTCGGAGCCAAGGCGTCGAACCGCTCCGCGATGCGTCTTTGCAATGTATTGAAATGTTCTTGCGAAATGCGAGGCCATTGAGGCAGGACCACTTCCGCTTGGGCGGTGCCAAAGAGCGGGATGATGCAATAACGGGCTTCCTCGCCGTTCTTGCTGTCGATGGTCCTGAATTTCGTTATGTCGACTCCCGCTGCCTTCCAATTCTCGATGATAGGATTTTCGGCCGGAAGCGAGAAACCGAGGCGAGTCTGCAGGAAGCGCTGGCAGTTGCGGCGGCCAAGCTGGAAATCGTGGTCCCGGAAACTCCGGGCGGCGAAACCGCCGAAGCCGCCGAGGAGGCCGCTCGCGATGCCGTAGCGCTGCTCCTTGCCGTCGCTTGTAACCCGGCTCGGCCCGATCAGATAGCGGCTGCCATGATCCTTATCGGCCGCGAGAATGATCTCGCTTGGCTTGAAACGGGCTTGGTCGATCAGAGCGGGAAAGAGCGCCGATATGATGCTCACAATGTCCAAGGCCGGCCGTCCCTTGGGCGCGATCGGCTTGAGTTCCGGAAAAGGAGAAATCATGATTACGGCGCGAGCAACTTTGCCGGGAGCGAATGGAATACGATCCTCCAATTTCAGTGCCGCCGCCGCCTCCGGTGAGCTGTGCCCGTCAGACGGTACTTTTTTCTTTAGTGAGAACCGGGCATATTCAAATGGATCATTATCGATGATCCCGCCATCCGCCGTCGTAAACCAGAATGGGCGCTCGGCGAGCACGCTCGGCAGCCAGGAAGGCGGCATGGCGAAATCGCCGCGGATCGTATCGATCGGCAACCGCCGGTTATGATATTCACCAGGATCGGTGCTGGTCCCCAGCTCCGCCCCTATTAGGCGCGGAGCTAGCCCGATCGGGAAAGCCCCCGACGCGAGAGCGCAGACGGCGTAATCCTTCCAGGTCGCATCAAGCGGATTGGAACTTGGCGTGACGAGCCAGCATGCTTCGATGTCGCGTTTCTGATCATTGTCAGCGAATAGGCTTTCGCTGTCCCACGTCCCTAATCCGCGCACGGCATAATGCACACGGTCGCCGTGCGAGATCATATGATAGCAGTTCTCGCGCAGGCCATTACTGTGACCGGCGCCATTGTCGAAGGGAACAGAGTAAGGCACGCCGCGCAGGTTCGACAGAGTCATGTAAATGTGCAAGGTTTTCGAAATGTAGGCGCGCGGCGATTGCGTCACCTTCTTGACGTTGATCGCGTCCTGCGCGATGCGATCGAGCAACTGCGAATTGAGCAGCGAAGTGACGGGTTTTGGTCCGTCCTCATCGCGGGGGATTCCCTTCGTCCGCGAAAGGTCCGGAGCATCTTTCGCCCCGCCCTCAAGATCATCTGTTTGCAGGAAGTCGAACTTTTCGTCACCCTCGGCAACAAGACCGGGCTTGACGGCCCAGGTTTCGTAAAGTTTTGGCAGATAACATTTGATCTTCTGCTGGCCTTCGCGAGGAGTGCCGAATTCTAAGGGCTTCTGGTCTGCATCGGCGAGAGCGATGGTGCTGATCGCGGCGGTGATCGCACCGGCGGAAGCGCCGGACATGACCTTGATGCCGACCCTATGATTAGGGATGCCGGGATCACCGCTGCTGCGTGCCTTTTCCCACTCATCGAGCGCCTGGATCAGGAAATCGAAAACACCTGCAGTATAGGCACCAGCCGAGATCGCACCGGACATGGCAAGGCCGATCTGAAATTCCGCGCCTGGTTCCGCCATTTTGGCCTCCCCCTGAGCAAGTGCCATATGATAACCAGCTTTGGCCGTTCCCGCCAAGCAAAGCTCGGGAAGGAGGCAAACGCGTTTTGGCCCAGATCAATCGAAGCTTTTACGCCCATAACAAACGCAAGACTTGACCGGCGGTCTCTATTCCTTGTGAATGCCAGGCATGACCGAAAAACTGCAAGTGCTCTACAAGGTCCACAGCGATGCCTCCTCGATCGAAGAGCGCGCGCTCGGCCTTGCGATCGAGCAGAGTGTCGAGGCGCCGCTTGCGGCGGTCCGTGATCCTTGCGTGCTTTCCAGTATTGTTGGCCGGGTGGCCGCGATCGGGGATCGTGGCAATGGCTGGTTCGATGTGCACATTGATCTTTCCTCCGCGACGGTTGGCGGGGATGCCGGTCAGCTTCTCAACATGCTCTTTGGAAATGCCTCGCTCTACGATGACGTTGTGCTCGAGGACGCGGTCTTCCCGGCAGATCTCATCAAGGCTTTCAGCGGTCCGGGCCATGGCGCCGGAGGGCTGTTCGCGCGCGCGAACGTGGAAGGGCGGGCGCTCACCTGTTCGGCGCTCAAGCCCCAGGGCCTGCCTGTGGAGGGTCTGGCTGAGCTTGCCTTTAAGCTGGCGCTGGGCGGCCTCGATTACATCAAGGATGATCATGGGCTCGCAAACCAGCTGTTCAGTCCTTTCGAGGATCGCGTTCGGGCCTGTGCCGCTGCTATTCGCAAGGCTGCCGCAGCCACGGGGCGGCGAACACGTTATGTTCCGAACCTTTGCGGCGGTTTTAGCCAGATCGAGCAGCAGATCGCTATCGCTCGCTCCGAGGGTGTCGATACGGTGATGATCGCGCCGATGATTGCTGGCGTTCCCGCCCTCCAGGCGCTGCGCCGGGCACATCCGGATTTTGCTTTCATCGCGCATCCAGCGATGACTGGCGCCGCGCGTATTTCGCCCTATCTTTTTGCCAAGCTCTTTCGCTTGTTTGGTGCAGATGCTTCAATCTTTCCCAATCCGGGCGGCCGTTTTGGTTTTAGCGAGGAGTGTTGCGGAAAAATCGTGGAGGCTTTGCGCGGCCCATTGGGCGGGTTGCGCGCCAGCCTCCCTGTTCCGGCGGGCGGGATGAGCTTGGAGCGCGTGCCGGAAGTGCTCGATTATTATGGGCGCGAGGCAATGCTTTTGATTGGAGGCGCACTGTTGTCAGCGCCCCCCGGGAAGCTCGTCGCGGAAACCGCTGCTTTTGTGCGTGCGGTTGCCGAACATCATTACCGCTGAGTACATTTACCGCTGAGTACATCATGACCAAGGACCCCGCTGTTCATATGCCTTTGCGCAAAGCGCTTGCGGGCTTTGCCTGGGAGAGTGTCTCGCGTCTTCCTTACAAAGACTCGGATGTGGCGCCATTCCGGGCAATCTCGCGGCAGACATTGTTCTCGGATTCGAGGCTCGATGGGGAATTGCGTTATTTCGAAATCGAACCTGGAGGTTTCTCGACGCTCGAACGGCATGCCCACATGCATGGCGTAATGGTTCTGCGCGGCTCGGGTGAATGTCTAATTGGCGCGGAAGTTTACGGGCTTAGCCCCCGCGATCTCATCACGATAGAGCCTTGGACCTGGCATCAGTTCCGGGCAAGCCAAATGGAGCCTTTGGGCTTCCTGTGCCTTGTCAATAGCATGCGGGACAAGCCGCAGCTGCCAACTGCCGGAGATCTCGCGATGCTGCGGGCAAACCCTGCCGCCGCGCGGTTTCTCGATGGGGCCTAAAAGTTTGTAAGCGCGCCGTTGCGAAAGGGCAGCGGGAAAGGCGCGCGTCCTGGCAAATCAGGCCACACGCTGGCAAGCTTGGATGGCAAGATAGAGAAAAATTTGGCCGAAAGCGATTCCAAGGAGAGCCCCTAAGCTACTGGCGGCTGCATCCATGAACGCGGGGTGCCGTCCTGGCACCCAGAGCTGCAGGATCTCCATTGATGCCGCAAGCAGCGTAAGGCCGGATGCGATCGCAATCCGCGAAACTATGGACCAGAATCCTAAAGTGAGGGCCAATGCGGCCAGGCAATAGGCGATAAAATGCTCGGCGGCTCCCGGCAGGCCGGTGTGGGGCCGGTTCGCCCCTGGGACGAGTGACAAAACAATGATGGCGAGCACACCGAAAAATCCCACTGCTCGAACTAAGGCAATCGAAAACTTCATGAACGTAACCGCATACGATGGAGGAGATGGAGACGCTGAACGGGCGAGGGACATCCTATGACGGTTGCCACAGCGTGAAAAACCCTGATCCAGCGCAGGACTGGATCAGGGTAAGGTGTCACATGCCTGGGGAGGATGCCAAGCTGAATAGGAACAAGCAAAAATTGGGCCGCTATCTGGAACAGCTGTACGCTGGCGTTGGGCTAAATGTCAGCCTGCCCCTTTATCAAGCACGAGGATTGAGGATGAACCGAATCTTGCGTTCTCCGAAGGCTGACCATAGGGCAATGCCGATGCACCTTCGCGCATCGCCGCCTCGCATTCAGCTCGCCCATTTGAGGAGCCGGATCACCCCCATCTTCGCGGCCTGCCGGTGGGCCGAGACGCCGCGGCGGGCAGCGATACTCTTCCGGTTGTCTTGGAAGTATTTGTAGGCGAGCCAGAGCATCTCAGCGTTCGACAGAGTTGGGCGCCACTGCAGAGTCTGCTTGATTTTCGCGGTGTCGAAGACGAAGTCTTCGGCAATCATCCGGTACTGGTAGGGACCAAGGGGGGAGAGACCGAGCCAGTGCGCGATTCTCATGCCCAGAAGGGCTGGGCCCTTGGGGAGCGAAGCGACGCGCGCACCTGTGCCCGCCTTCTGGATCACATGGCCGTAAACATCCCGGAGAGAGGTGACACCGTCTGAGCCGATGTTGAAGGTTTCGGAACCTGGGTATTCGGCAGCGGCGATACAGGCCGAAGCCAAATCCTGGGCGTAGATGAACTGGTAGCGGTTGTGTCCGCCTCCCACCACCCAGACTTTGCGTCCTTCGCCGATGAATTCGAATAGGATCGCGAGAAGGCCGAGCCGCCCTTCATCGATAATGGTCGGGCAGCGGATCGAGATGGTGTTGATCCGCCCGCTGTAGGCTCGAAGGATCTTCTCGCCTTCCCACTTGGACTGGCCATAGATTTCAACCGGCGCCGGCGTGTCCTCTTCCCGTACCGGGCGGCCCATGTTCTCGGCCCACAGGCAGTTGGACGAGATGAAAACGATCGACTTCGCCCCATATTCCGCCGCCGCCCCGGCGACATTGCGGGTGCCGTCCACATTGGACTCCCACAGGAAGGATTTGTTCTTCACGGCATGGGCCAAGATGGCTGCGCAGTGGAAGACGGTTTCGAACCGGTGTGTTTCAAACAGCCGCTCGAGACCTTTCCGGTCGCGGATGTCGCCCTTGACTGCAACAAGCCGCTCATGGGCAAAGTCCATGTCTTGCAGATCGATCACCACGCAGCTGTGGCCTTCGTTCAGGAGCCTCCGGGTGAGGAGAGAGCCGAAGAAACCTGCCCCGCCAGTAATGAGCACGGGTGCATTCTGAATAAGCGTCATGGATCGTGGCCGGCTTGCTAAATACTATCGAAAATCCTCGCATGAATATTTGTAGTAAGATTTAAAAGAACGGATCCCATTCGAGCCATCTCTCTCGCTGCGCCCGGCCGGCGCAACCCAAATCTTCGAGGGAATGCCGCTGATTAGATAAGGCAGCACAATGGTGTCGAGCTCAGGAAGCACCTGGCAGGCGCTCTTCAGCTGGCTGCTCGTAGGCGCCGCGGCCTGGCCGGGAAACGGCTTCGTGAAACAGAGATCTTCGTCACTATCGGAAAAGTCGTGGCTGTTCAGAACGGAAAGCCCGCGGCTCCGGCGCTCATATTCCATCGCGGTTCCCTTGTGGAACATGGCCCCCGCGCCCTGCAAACAAGAATAGTAGATGGGGCGTTTGAGCTTGAACCAGAAAAGTTCTGCCCCGCCATCCCAGTAGATATTGCCGCCGCCGGCGAAGGCGTTGAGTTCCAGGTCTGTGGCAGAAGCCTCAACGAATTTTTGCCAATCCGTTCTCTGGTCGAAAAGGGCAAGGCAAGCGGCCGCGGCGGCAGTGGCACCACAGAGGAGCGGGACGGTTGCAGAGCCGCGCGCTTCACAGAGCGCGAGCAAAGCGAGTGCCGTTCCGGAAAGGCTGGTGAGCACCAGAGCCTGCCAGAGCTCGGGTGTTCCTGCCTCCGCATAGAGTACAAAGACCGTGACCGCGAGTCCGGTCATGGGAGCAATCAGAAACAGCAGCTGGAGCCATTTCGGCAGAGGCGAGGGCAGCCTTGTTTCCAAAACAAAGGCAAGCGCCGCAGACAGTTGGGAAAGCGCGGCTATGGGTGTGAATTGCAGTCGGAGCGTGACCAGCATCGACAAGCCAGCAGCCCACAGGAACAGCTCCCGGGAAAACCGGTTCGCTGGCAGCCGGATCAGAATCATTGCGATGGCCGCGTTGGCGATCAGCGTATCGAGCCACAGCACGCGCCAGGCCTGGAGATTGACGAGAAGGACGTTGCGGAAAAGCTCGCCTCCCAAAAACGCCCCCAAAAGGAGAGCTGCCGAGGCGATTGCCAAACAGACGATCAGCCGCCGCTCAACAGCATTGCCAAGCGCATGGGCAACCCAAAGCGTCGAGGCGGCCGCGGCAAGATGTAAAGCGTCCGTGGTATTCCAGCGGGAAAGGAACCCGAATCCGCATCGCTTCCAGATAATTTTGAACCAGTCCGGATCGAAGCTGATGAGCAATCTTGCAAAGGGCTCAACGCCTGCCGCCGCCAGCAAAACTCCAGCCATCGCGGTAAGACCGATGACCAGGAGCGCGCGGCGGTCTTCAGAAGCGGCCCAGACACCAACAACAGCCATGCCCGTCATCGCCATGATCGGATGAATCGCGGCAGCGGAGGCAAGGCAAAGAATCGATCCGGTGAGCCGTTCGCGCAAGCAGAGGGCAAGTGCGGCCATCACCAGGGCCTCTGCGAAGATTCTCGGCGTGGCGAATCCTTCACCATAATGAAACACATTAAGGCCGCCGTAGCCAGCGTCGAGTACGATGCAAGCGAGGACAGCGGCGAGCGCCTCGCGCCGGTCACATGACAATGAGCGCATGAGGAAAACAAGCGCCATGACCCAAACCGCCGCGCCAAGCACTGTCGCGAAAAAATGGCCGCCGGCCGGCCCGAAGGCTGCAACCAAAGGGCTATAGAAAAGAGAGAAGCTCGTCAGGGAATCCTGCGATCCGAACCTGAAAAAGAGGTCCTGTGCAAAGCGGCCTGGCTGGAGCGTGTTCATCGCCTGAAAGGTATAGAGCCGGCCGTCGTGAATAATCCCCCTGTAGGGGTGAGTCGCGATCCAGAGCGACGAAAGCGCAGCCGGCAGGACGAAGAATCGCCCAACGGCATACTTTGTATTAAACGAGGTATTAAACGTATTAAACGAGGTATTAAACGAGACGCTCAAACGAAACTCCCAAGCCGGAGCGCCATTCTTTCACGTGAAACTTGCTTTTCCGTTGCTCCCCTGCCGCCGCGGCTGGAAACCCAAACATCACCGGGCAGCTGCTCAAGGGCATGACGCTGGGTGACAGAACCTATAAGAACCATCTCGATGGTTACAATCAGCTCGATCTCTTGCTGGGCAAGGGGCCGCCGGCGCGTCATGAAATCTTCTACTTCGGCGGCCCTCAGCTCGGCGCCGTCCGCATCGATGATTTCAAGTTCCAGTTCTTCCAGCAGCCTTACGGCTGGCCTGAAGAAAAAGTGACGGCCGATATGCCCGCCATGGTCAATATCCGCCAGGGTCCGTTCGGGCGGACTCCGCCGCTTCGCGGCGAGTCGCTGAATGAATCAGGCGGAGGCTACATGGATGCGTTCATGGCGCGTGAATTCTGGCGCTTTGTCATGGTCCAGCAGAAAGTGGCCGAGCTGGCCCAAACGGCGGTAGAGTTTCCCCCGATGCAAGCAAAGCACCGGCCGCTTTTAACCTCGAGGCGGTAAAGCACGAAATTCAGGAGAAACTGAAATCGCACGGGGAGAGTAATCGCCTCCCGTAGCCGGTGAAGCGCCCGGCTTTGGCCGGCGCTCAACTTGAATGTCGCAAGTCTTGTGTGGCAAGAGGCAGACAGAAAGAGGACGTCAGTTTTAAAGGGCAGTTTGTTGGCACGATCCCGACACCGCCGGAAGGATCACAGGCCGCGAAAGCGTTTTGCGCCTGAGCCAGTCCTATCACTCGTCGAGGCGCAAGCCGCAGCAGGCGGACTTGGATCCCGAGCCAGAATCTTAGTGGCTGCCGCACTCGTTGTAGCAGCCGTATCCGGCGGTCTGTTCTTTCACTTCGCCAAGGGTACAAGCGCAGGCAATTCTGCTGATGCCGCCGCGGCGCTTTCATTTGTGGGGAGCGAAACCTGCGCCAGCTGCCATCAGACAGAGGCCAGGCTCTGGCGCTCGTCCCATCACAAGCTCGCGATGGATCACGCAACCGGGGAGTCCGTGCTGGGTGATTTTTCCGGTGTGACATTCACTTATTTTGGCAGGCAATCGCGCTTCTTCCGCAGCGACGGGAAGTTCCTCGCCGAGACTGACGGGCCTGATGGAAAATCAGGTATCTTCGAGATCAAATACACCTTCGGCGTCTATCCCCTGCAGCAATATCTGATTGAATTTCCAGACGGCCGTCTGCAGGCTTTGCCGATTGCCTGGGACAGCCGTCCGAAAGATCAGGGCGGGCAGCGCTGGTTCCATCTTTATCCCAACGAAGACATCGGCCACGATGATGTCCTGCATTGGACTAAGCTCAACCAAAATTGGAATTTCATGTGCGCCGAATGTCACTCGACCGGCGTGCACAAGAATTATGACGCGGCGAGCGATCGCTTCGCCACCACATTCGCTGAGATCAGTGTGGGTTGCGAGGCCTGCCACGGGCAGGGTTCGGCGCATGTGGCCTGGGCCCGCGAGCAGCAAAGCTGGTGGCCCTTTGGCAGAAAGAAGGACGCCGCCAAGGGCCTTGCTGTTCGCTTCGGCGAACGGAGCGATGCCGCTTGGACCATCGATGAGGTTAAGGGAAATGCAAAGCGCAGCATGGTGCCGTCCATGTTGCGCAAGGAGGTTGAGACCTGCGGGCTTTGCCACGCGCGGCGTGGCGCCTTTTCCGAAGATTGGATTCCCGGCGAGTGGCTCTCCGATACCCATGCCGTCTCAGGGCTTACCCGCGGGCTCTATCATGCCGATGGCCAGATGCTCGATGAAGTCTATAATTACGGATCATTCAAGCAGAGCAAGATGTTTGCGGCAGGCGTCACCTGTAGCGATTGCCATGAACCGCATGGGGCCACGCTGCGTTTGCCTGGCGATGCTGTCTGCCTGCAATGTCACGCGGCCAGCAAATATGCCGCTGCAACACATCATCACCATGAAGGCGCAAACCCTCCGCTTGGCTGTCCCTCCTGCCATATGCCAACGCGCACCTACATGGTGGTCGATGCCCGGCATGACCACAGTTTGCGCATCCCGCGTCCTGATATCTCGGTAAAGCTCGGCACGCCGAATGCCTGCAACGGCTGCCACACCGGCAAAACGGCGCAATGGGCGGCAGAGGCCATCGAGCGCTGGTATGGTCCCGAGCGGAAAGGCTTTCAGCACTATGCGGAAGCGTTCCATGCCGCATGGGCCGGCCAGGCGGATGCCGGGGCGCTGCTTGCGGCTGTGGCGTCAGATCCCATGACGCCCGCGTTTGCCAGAGCAAGCGCTTTGGCTGAGCTTTCTTCGTATGTGCTGCCATCGAACATCGATCTGGCAGGAAGAGGCCTTGCCGATCCTGACCCGATGGTGCGGACCGGCGCCCTCGATATGCTCGAAAATGTCCCCGCGCCGGAAATCTGGCCGCTGGTTTCGCCGCTTCTCTCCGATCCCAGCCGCGGCGTGCGTATCAAAGCTGCGGCGCTCCTTGCTGCTGTCCCAGCCGCAAGTCAGCCGCCCGCCGATCGCGAGCGATTCGAGAAGGCTGCGGCCGAATTTGTCGCCGCTCAGCGCCTTAATGCTGACCGGCCAGAGGCGCGCACGGCGCTTGCAAATTTTTATGTGCATCGCGGGCTCTACAGCGACGCGGAAAGCGAGTACAAGGCCGCGTTGCGGCTCAGCCCGCAGTTTGCTTCAGCAGCGGTCAATCTCGCCGACCTCTACCGGCAGCTCGGCCGCGATGCCGATGGCGGGAGCGTGCTGCGCTCGGCTATCGCATGGATGCCGAATGATCCGGGGCTTCATCACGCCCTCGGTCTCACTCTCGTCCGCTTGAAGCAACTTGATGAAGCGCTTTTAGAATTGCGCCGCGCGGCCGAGCTGGACCCCGATGAGGCGCGGTATATTTATGTCTATGCCGTCGCATTGCATTCGGTTGGGCGCGGTGCGGAAGCAACGAAGGTTTTGACGGATGGATTGGTGAGGCATTCCGGCAATCGCGACATCTTGCTGGCGCTTATGACCTTTAGCCGTGATGCGGGAGATCTTGGCTCCGCCCTGGATTACGCGAGGCGCTTGGCCAAGATTACGCCAGAGGATCGTGACATTGCGAATCTTATCGAGATTCTCCAGCATCAAATCAAACATTGACGGCCGGGATGAGAAAGAGAGACCGCGGCCGCCACGAATGAGTTTCGATTTTAGCTGACCGCGTGTGGTGTCATCACGCTGCGGTGGTGAGCTGGCAGGCTGCATTTCTCTTGGAGAGACTCTAAGCAGCGGGAAGAAGCGGAGTCGTGATGCGGCAGATTTGGATCACGAAATTTGGGCCGCCCGAGGTCCTCGCCGTGAGGGAGGCGCCAGATCCCGAGCCCAAGCCGGGCGAAGTGCGCATTCGCGTTGAAGCAAGCGGCGTCAATTTCGCAGACATTGTGGGCCGTGTGGGTCTCTATCCGGATCTGCCGCCCGTTCCCGTGGTGCCCGGTTACGAAGTCAGCGGGCGTGTCGATGCCGCGGGTGCGGATGCCGATGCAAGCTGGATCGGCCGCGATGTCTTGGCGATGACCCGCTTCGGCGGCTATGCGGATGTCGTTTGCGTGCCAGTGCAACAGATCTTCGCCCGCCCGCCGGGTATGTCCGCTCTGGAAGCTGCAGCAATTCCAGTCAATTATTTCACGGCCTGGCAGCTCATCGTTATCATGGGTGGATTGAAACGGGGCGAGACGGTTCTCATCCATTCGGCGGGCGGCGGAGTTGGCATTGCAGCAACGCAAATCGCAAGACACATTGGCGCCCGCGTCATTGGCACGGCATCGGCATCCAAACATACGAAGCTGCGCGCGCTTGGCATCGAGCACTTGATAGACTATCGCACGGAGGATTTCGAGGCACGGGCGCGCGAGATCACCAATGGCCGCGGCGTTGAGCTCATTCTTGATCCAATTGGAGGGGAGTCGCTCAAGAAGGGGTTTCGCCTGCTTGCACCGACGGGGCGGCTCGGCATGTTTGGAATTTCCTCGGCGGTGACAGGGAAGGAGCGCCGCCTTTTCGACATGCTGGGAATGCTTGCCCGCACGCCCTGGTTTCAATTCAATCCGATGTCGCTCATCAATGCCAACAAGGGCGTCTTCGGTGTCAACTTGGGCCATCTCTGGGGCGAGACGGACCGCGTCCGCGGCTGGGGCGAACAATTGCTCGAACTTTGGACGCAAGGCGTCATCAAGCCGGAGATTGCGCGAAGCTTCAAATTCGAAGAAGCGGCCGAGGCCCATCACTTCATCCAGGACCGCAGAAACATCGGCAAGGTCCTGCTCGTGCCTTAGAAGGCAAGCCTATATTGGCGCTGCGCATGGTGGCGCCCGCAACCGGCCCGGCGCGATGCCGGTGGATTTTCCCCGCCCAGATGCTAGTCTTGCCAGACACGCAGCTAGTAAGGCCCCCCGAATCGGAGGATCTCAGGCAGCTTTGACCTCCTCAGACCAATTCGGTAACAGGTTTCCATGCAAACACATGAACCGCTTAGAGGCTTCCGCAAGACTGCGGCTAGCTCGAATCGCAAGTTTGGCCTCGTTTTCAGCCTTTTTTTCACGATTCTGGGCTTCTGGCCATTGTTTCATCATGCTGGTTCGCCGAGATGGCTCTTCATCTCGCTGGCCGCCGCCTTCCTGGCCGCCGCGATCCTGCGGCCTTCTTGGCTCGCGGGGCTGAATCGCGGGTGGTTCAAGCTCGGTCTCGCGTTGAACAAAATCGTCAGTCCCATTGTCATGGCGATCTTGTTTTTCGGCGCGGTCGCCCCCCTTGGCTGGTATCTGCGCCGAAGGGGCGAGGATCTCCTGCGTCTTAAAATTGCCCCTGATGCTGCGACTTATTGGATCGAGCGCCAACCGCCAGGACCGGTGGCGAGCTCGATGAGAAAACAATTTTGAGGAGAAAGACGAATGTCAATTTTTGCCGAACTGCTTGAGTTTCTGGGCGAGCGGAAGAAATTCTGGCTGCTGCCGCTGCTTGCTGTTTTCCTCATCTTTGGCGGCCTGTTCGTCCTGAGCCAGGGCTCCGTCGTCGCGCCCTTTATCTATACGCTCTTTTGATGGGCCAGAGATGGTCGTCCTTGGCGTTTCCGCCTTCTATCATGACAGTGCCGCTGCGCTCGTCCGCGGCGGCGAAATCATCGCGGCGGCCCAGGAAGAGCGCTTCACCCGTAAGAAGCACGATCCTGGCTTCCCCGCCCATGCGATAGCCTATTGCCTCAAGGAGGCGAAGATCGGCGCTGGCGATGTCGATCGCATCGTTTTTTACGAAAAGCCATTCCTCAAATTCGAGCGGCTGATCGAGACTTACCTTGCCTTTGCGCCGCGCGGTTTTGCCTCGTTTCGCAAAGCCATGCCGCTATGGATTGGGGAAAAGCTGTTTCAGCGCGATCTTCTGATCCGCGAGCTTTCGGAGATTGCGCCCGCGCTCGGCGACAAGGCCAAATTGCGCTTTTGCGAACATCATCTCTCTCACGCGGCCTCGGCCTATTATCCCTCGCCCTTTCAATCAGCACTCGTCTTGACCATGGATGGTGTCGGAGAATGGGCGACAACTTCCGCCGGAACCGGACAGGGCAATCAGCTGCAGATCGAGAGGGAAATTCATTTCCCCCATTCCCTCGGGCTGCTCTACTCTGCTTTCACCTATTACACGGGCTTCAAGGTCAATTCGGGCGAGTATAAAGTCATGGGGCTCGCGCCCTATGGCGAGCCGAAATATGCAAAGGCGATCCTGGAGCATTTGATTGATGTGAAGCCGGACGGCTCATTCCGGCTCAACCTCGATTATTTTTCCTTTTGCACCGGCCTCACGATGACCGCTCGCCGCTTCGACTCAATCTTTGGAGGCCCGCCGCGCCGGCCCGGTGAACCGCTTGAGCTGCGCCACATGGATCTTGCGGCCTCGATCCAGGCGGTGACGGAAGAAGTCGTGCTGCGGCTCACGCGCTCGCTTGCTGCTCAAACGGGGCACCGGAATCTCTGCCTTGCCGGAGGGGTTGCTCTCAATTGCGTCGCCAACGGCAAAGTGCTTCGTGATGGCTGTTTCGATCAGATTTTCATTCAGCCGGCGGCTGGTGATGCCGGCGGCGCGCTTGGCGCGGCGCTTGCCCTCTATCATGCCGAAAATCATGGAATCGATCGCAGAAGCGCCGCGCAAAACCTCGATGCCATGAAGGGGTCCTATCTGGGGCCGGCTTATGAACAAGCCGAAATCGAGAGGCGGCTTTCGGAAAGCGGGGCCATCTTTAGCGTTGTCAGCGATGCTCAATTGATCGAGCAGACGGCGGATGCGCTCGCCAAGGGCCAAGCCGCGGGCTGGTATCAGGGCCGCATGGAGTTTGGCCCGCGGGCACTCGGCAACCGTTCGATCCTTGGCGATCCGCGTTCGCCCACCATGCAGAAGGCGCTGAATCTCAAGGTCAAATACCGCGAAAGTTTTCGCCCCTTCGCACCATCCGTGCTGCGCGAGCACGTCGCAGACTGGTTCGAGATCGACGCGGATTCACCCTATATGCTGCTTGTCGCCAATGTGAAATCCGGGCACTGCCGCAAGATGTCTGCCGAGGAGCAAGCGCTATTCGGCATCGACAAATTGAACATCGTGCGCTCAACCATTCCGGCCGTTACGCATGTCGATTATTCGGCCCGTATTCAAACCGTTCACAAGGAGACGAACCCGCGCTACCATGCTCTGATTACGAGGTTCGGGCAGTTGACTGGCTGTCCGGTCCTTGTGAACACGAGTTTCAATGTACGCGGCGAGCCGATCGTCTGCACACCGGAAGATGCGTTCGCTTGCTTCATGGGCACCGGCATCGAGTTCCTCGCGGCTGGAAACTGCATCCTCCACAAAGATAAGCAAAATCCCGCTCTCGCCCGCGATTATAAGAATGCGTTTGAACTAGACTGATGCTGGTCCGCCAGTCATGGCAGTCCTGCAACCAGGACCCCTGGTGCGTGGCCTTCAATGTATTCTTTTATGATTGAAGCTTTGAGGCGGTTCGCCAAAGCCGTTGGATGGCCGTCGTTCTTGATCGTGAGCGGAGCTCCGCTGGCTTGCTCTTTTGTCAGAGAAACATCCACCACCATTGCGCCGCCGTCCCGCAACCGCTGGATGATCTCGTCATCGGTGAAACCCGTTCCATCGAGATAGTGAGAGGCAGGCGCTAGGTTATAAGGGATGAGAGTGGCGACGCCGTATTTTTCCTTGGCGAGCTTGGCGGCCGCAAGCAGGACCCGGATGTAAAGCTCCACATCATCGTGTGTGATTCTCTGAAGATATGGTTCGACGAACATGCGAAAGGAGGCCATGTGTTCGAACCATATCCGGATTCCCCGGGTTGGGCCATCGTGGCACGTTCCCTTCAACACGACATCGCCATTCTCCAGCTCATATCGAGGCCACCGGAGCACCCAAAAGGGCCTACAGGCAACTCTTTCCGCATGCCCAGCCCCTGTCTGGAAAATAAAAAGCCGCGGCTGCTCACCAATGACGCTGTCAAAGCGGCCGGTTTGCAATTCCGCCAAAAATTGCTGCGGGCCATAGGCTGGATAGCCAAGATTGAGCACTCTTTGCTTACGATCGAGCAAATCCGCAAAGATCTGCGGGAGTGTGTCCGCGTCGTTGAGACCCTCTCCGAACGTAAACGAGTCGCCAAAAAAGACGATGGTTGGGCCAGTGCCGGCGGATTTTGTCTCGCGCAGCAAATTCTGATCAATCGTGTAATCCACACTGTAGATTTGGTCTCCTGATTTCCGGAATGTCTTCTCGGCATGGAAGCGTCCGGCATGTTCAGGCCCCAAACCGATGACTGGCTGAGGAACCGTGAAGCCATTCGCAAGGACAGGTACCGAGCGCGAATCGAAAATGACAGCAAGGGTTTCTATAAAGGTAAGACCAAAGGCGGCCGAGGCCAAAACAACAAAACCGTCGCGCACCTTGCCACGCAGAACAGAAACCATTAAGGCTAAAGCCAAGAAAGCCAGGCTGAAAGTGGCTAGCCGGAAAGATGGAAAAGGCTGGTACGTCTCCATAAACACAATAAGGCAAACGATAACGAATATGATTGCGTATCGTGACTTTCGAGAGATAACAAGATTCATTGAGGAGGCCGCTCATCGTTTGCTAGAATGCGAAAATTGACAATTACGATGCCTCACGGTTACTTGTCCAGCCGGTAAGACACGCAGAAATTGTTCAGCGGGCAAAGGGCCGAACCGGTTGGCGGCTCAGCAACATGTTTGAACAATAACATGTTTGAACAACAACGTCTTTGCTGACACGTTGAATCCGCGCTGATAGTGCCCTGATAGTTCTGCAAAGCGCTGACGCCGCGTGAAGGGCCCGGCATCTTGGCTTCGCTGCGAAATGAATGCTGGGTCTTCTCGCGCCGCTGACCGGAACTTGCCGCAGATAGTATGTGTCTCTTTCAGAGCAGACCTGCTATCCAATTTGCGGCGCCGGGGGTTTCATGAAATTATACCCCTCCATGCCCCTCAAGGTTCTCCTCGTTGATACGGATGCCGACCGCGCGCGGGCGCTTGAGGAAAAGCTTTCTCAGTCCGGGTTCGCGGAGATTGAGCGCTCATCAGGCGGCCCCCTGCTTGCCGGGGCCGTGGAGCGCATCAAGCCAGACATCGTCATCATCGATATGGCGCTCCCTGATCGCGACGCGCTAGAAGATATCCGAGCCGTCTCCGCCGCTCATCCGATTGTTTTGTTCGCCGGCAGCGACGACCCAGCCTTTGCCGAGGAGGCGATCGCCGCGGGCGTCTGCTCTTATAATCTCTCCGGAGTTGCTTTGGAGGATGTAAAGCCGGTCCTAGCCTCGGCGATTGCCTTGTTCCGCCGCTACCAGCGGGTCGAAGCTGAACTTGCCGCCGCCAAGGCGATGCTGGAGGAACGGCGGCTCATTGAGCGGGCCAAGGCGATCCTCATGCAAGGCCGGAAGATGACAGAACCCGAAGCCTACCGCTGGCTGCAGAAGAAGGCGATGAACGAGAACCGCAAGCTGGCGCAGGTGGTTGCGGAACTGATCGAACAGCACGGCGCCTCGGCGGCCGCTGCGCGGGCGGAGAGGAAATGGCCATGAGTGAAGTGATCGAGCTCCGGGCTCGCAAGGCCTCTCCCTCAAGGATGCGCATTGGCTTGCTGCGTCTCACGGATGGCGCCCCCGTTATCATTGCGCATGAGTTCGGTTTTTTCGCGGACGAAGGGCTTGAGGCTGAATTGGTTGTTGAGCCCTCCTGGGCCAATATCGCCGACAAGCTCGCCTATGGTTTTATCGATGCCGCCGTGATTGTTCCGCCCCTGGCGTTTGCTGTGCAGCTCGGGCTTCGCGGAATGGCGGAACCCCTGGTCATTCCTTATACGATCAGCGCGGGAGGCAACACGGTCACGCTCGCCTGCGGGCTTGCAGGCAAAGTCAAGGATCTTGCCGCGCGCAGAAATCTAACGTCTGTCGAAGCGCTGGCGGAATGCCTGCGCGGCCAGAGCACGGCGCTTGGCGTCGTGCATGTCTATTCGACACACAATCTCCTGTTGCGCTACTGGCTGGCCACGGCCGGGATCGAGGCCGGGCGCGACGTGAAGCTCGCTGTTGTTCCGCCCGCCCGCGCCGTCGAGGCGCTGAGCTCGGGCCAGATCGCGGGCTTTTGCGCTGGCGCGCCTTGGGGCGAGGTGGCGCGGCGCGCGGGGACAGGCATGGCCATCGCGGCCTCACGCGACATTTGGCAGCACGCCCCGGAGAAAGCCTTCGCCGTCCGCAGCCGCTGGGCCGAGGGGCGGCCAGACCTGCTTGCGGGCGCCTTGCGCGCCCTGCTGCGTGCGGCGAAGTTCTGCGACGATCCGCGGAACGCGTCCTACACGGCTGCCGTGATGTCACGCCGGAAGTATCTCGATGCCGATGCCCATGCCATTCTCGCCGGCTTGCCCGGCGGCACGGCGCAGGACCGGGGCTGTGTGTTCTTCCAGGGCGCCGCAACCTTCCCGTGGCGCTCGCAAGGGCTGTGGTTTCTCAACGAGATGCGGCGCTGGGGTTTCCTCGATGATGGGGCTGATCTGCGCGCCTTGGCCGAACGCGTTTACCGGCCGGACCTCTACCGGGCTGCTCTCGCGCCTTTGGGTGAGCCAGCGCCCGTATCTGACTGGAAGGCCGAAGGCGCCCATGATTCTCCGTGGACAGTTGAGGCCGCCCCCGCGCCCATTGCCATGCCCGCCGACCGCTTTTGTGATGGGGTTGTTTTCAACCCGGAATCGTTACCTTACCCCAACAGAGCCATTCTGAGCGCCGTGCATAAGCTTTAGCCACAAAAGGGCAGGCATCGCACAGAATAGGCAACGCTGCTCAAGCTCGCAGCATAGACGTTCAGCATCCCGCTGCTGCCCGCTGTGCAAAGACATTGGCACATCGCTTGCGGTGATTTTACTGTGAGCCGCACTCTGGCTGACCGAAGGCCGCCTAACGGCGGGCGGCATTCGCAACAACGAGTTTCCCTCCGCGAGCTGAAGGCGGTTCGCCTCCGGATGTGTCCGGCAGCGCCATGCGCTGAATTTGCGAGCCATGCCGATGAAACGCGCCTTCACCAAAACGGGGCATTTGCCCGCCCTGCTTGCCTGCTTCCTTTATCTCGGCCTGAGCCCCTTCGATTCCGCCGCCGCCGATGAGGCCTTGCCACAGCCGCAGGCAGCCGAGACTAGTGACATCGCGCAAGACATTTCCGGCTATTTCGCGAATTGGCCGAACCGTGTGAAGGAGACCCAAGCGGATCAGCCGTCCTGGGCCGCTCCCCTCAATACGGTTACGCCCCTTCTCAAGGAATTCGTCCAATACAGCCAAGCGTTTCAAACCCTGCCGAACGGCGCCAATACTTACCTTTATAATGGCGGGAGCCCAGGCGTCGGACTCCACCTCATCCCGGATTACTATAATGAGGTGTTCATCGGCACGCCAACAGAAGAGGTGCGGACAGGCAAACAGCCGGCGTCCGGCTTGACCGATCTGCCGTTTCTGCTCGTCAAAACGCGGCTGGCATCCGCAAACGAGGAAAACGGCGATTATGTTCTCACAACTTATCTCGCCGGACAGGCACCGGTTGGCGCCAAGGCCTTCACCGCCAATGCTTATTATATCACTCCAACGATCGCCGGCGGGAAGGGCTGGGGCGATTTCGATATCCAGGCCACCCTCGGCACGCCCTTGCCGCTGAGCAATTTTGACAAGCTCGGCGGGCAGTTCACGGCGAGCGCCACATTGCAGTATCATCTCTTTCAATACTTCTGGCCTGAATTTTCATTTAACAACACGTTCTGGTTCGGAGGGCCGCGCAACGGCTTCGACCAGCTCCTTGTTGGACCCGACGTCATCATCGGCCCCTATCCCATTCCTGGCACGAAGCTGGCGGCGTCCCTCCTTGCTGGCTACCAATTCGCGCTGACGCCGCACCCGGCGATCCTGAACCCGCTCACGCCGCTTTACAGTCACGGGTGGCAGATTGCGGCGCGGCTGTTTTTCTGATGGCCGCGAAAAATTCCGCCGGTTGCGCAGCATCTGAGCAGAAGAAATCTTTCTGCCCAAAGTCTCGGCACGTAGAATCTGCGTTCTTCCTGACTGCCGCAGCGCGGCAGAATTGGCATAAAGCTTGCTTGACCCTCATGCCTGCGCGGGCATGTCCGCGCTGGCCAGACGCCGCCCAAGGGCGGGCGGCGTTCCCAACCAGTGAAGTTTCCCGCGGGCTAATGGCGGTTCGCATCCGGATAGTCCGGCAGCGCTCTGCGCTGAACCAGCGAGCCGTGTTGATGAAAAGTTCCTTTTTCAAAGCGGGGCATCTCCCCACCCTTGCCGCCTGCTTCCTCTATTTTGATGCGAGCTTTGCTATCTGGGTTCTTCTTGGACCGCTCGCGGTTCTCATTGCGCCAGATCTGCATCTTGATCCGGGTGAAAAAGGGCTCATGGTGGCAACGCCGGTTCTGGCTGGCGCGGGACTGCGCTTCGTCAACGGCATCCTAGTTGGCCAATGGAAGGCACGGCGAACCGGCATAGTGATGCAGTTCACAGTCATCGCGGGGCTGCTGGCCGCCTGGATGGCCGGGATCCATTCCTTTCCGCAGGTTCTCGCTCTTGGACTCCTTCTTGGCGTCGCCGGTGCCTCCTTTGCCATCGCCTTGCCGATGGTTTCCTACTGGTATCCGCCCGAACATCAAGGAACTGCGCTTGGACTTGCGGGCGCGGGCAATTCCGGGACGGTTTTTGCGTCGCTGTTCGCACCGGCGCTGGCTGTGGCCTTTGGCTGGCGCAACGTGCTGGGCCTTGCCGCTTTGCCTCTCATAGCGGTCTTCATTTTCTTTCTTCTTGCGGCCAAGGACAGCCCCAAATCTCCACCGCGCAAATCCATGGCCGATTATGGACGGCTGCTCCGCAAGGCCGATGCCTGGTGGCTCATGTTCTTTTATAGCGTCAGTTTTGGCGGCTTTGTTGGCCTTTCGTCTTTCCTGCCAATCTACTTTCACGACCAGTACGGCCTTTCCGCCGTGAACGCGGGATATTTCACGGCGGGCTGCGTCTTCGCGGGCTCGTTCGCACGGCCGTTTGGCGGCGCGCTTGCCGACCGCGTTGGCGGCACACGTGCTCTTTCAATGATTTACATGGTGGTTGCCGTCTTGCTGCTTGCCTTGGCCAAGGGTGAGCTGCCAGCTTTGGGTGCTCTCGGCATCGTCATCGCCGCGATGGTGGCGCTTGGCATGGGCAATGGCGCGGTGTTTCAGCTGGTGCCGCAGCGCTTCGGACGGGATGTCGGCCTGATGACCGGCCTCGTTGGCATGACCGGCGGGATCGGCGGCTTCTACCTTGCCGCGAGCCTTGGCTACGCCAAGCAGCTCACCGGCAGCTATGGCTTTGGTTTTGGCATCTTCGCGGTTCTCGCACTGGCGGCGTGGATTGGCATTGTGATGGTGCGCCTGCGCTGGCGGCTCGATGCCGCGATGCTTGCCAATGTGCGCGTCTGAGGAGGTTCGCCATGAACATGATGAGACATCCCCGCGAAGACCTCGTCGTGATCGGCAATGGAATGGCCGGCATGCGCACCGTGGAAGAGCTGCTCAGGCACGATTCCTCACAGCGCTACCGCATCACGGTTTTCGGGGCGGAGCCGCATGTCAACTACAACCGCATCATGCTCTCGAGCGTGCTTGCGGGCGGCAAGAGCCTCGATGAGATCGTCATTAATTCTCGGGAATGGTATGATGCGAACGGCATCCGTCTCTTTACTGGCGATGCTGTCACAGCGATCGACCGCGATGCCAAGACTGTCATTACGGCGAAGGGCGTTCGCGCCTCCTATGACCGGCTGCTGATCGCCACCGGGTCGCGGCCGCTGGCGCCCCCCGTCCCAGGCATCGGCCTGCCGGGCGTCTGCGCCTTCCGTGACATTGCCGATGTTGAAAAGATGCTGGCGGCCGCGCGCGTCCATAAGCGTGCTGTCGTGATTGGCGGAGGACTGCTCGGCCTTGAAGCGGCCTGGGGCCTCAAGCAGCGCGGCATGTCCGTTGCGCTTGTGCATCTCATGCCAACCCTGATGGAGCGCCAGCTCGATGCAGCGGCAGGACAGCTCCTGCAGCGCGATCTCGGCCGGCACGGCATTGCCTTCTTCACCAATGGCCAGACGGAGGAGATCCTCGGCAAGGAACGGGCGGAAGGAGTCCTGCTTGCCGACGGACGCTCGATTCCGGCTGATCTCGTGGTGCTTGCCATCGGCATCCGCCCCAACATCGATCTTGCCCGCGCAGCGGGGCTAGAAGTCAACCGCGGCATTATGGTCTTCGATGACATGCGCACGAGCGATCCCGGCATCTTCGCTGTCGGCGAATGTGTCGAACATCGCGGCGAGGTGTTCGGCCTTGTCGCGCCGCTCTGGGATCAGGCCAAGGTCTGCGCGGCACGCCTTGCTGGCGATGAGACTGCGGTCTTTGCCAGCCAGACGCTCTCAACCAGCCTCAAGATCACTGGCGTCGATGTCTTCTCGGCGGGCGCGCTGATGGCGGCGGATGCGGATGACGATGAGATCACCCTGCGGGACGAGTCCAGAGGCCTCTACAAGAAAATCGTTTTGAGGGATGGCAGGCTCGTCGGCGCGGTTCTTTATGGCGATGTCGCCGATGGACAATGGTATTTGCAGCTCATGCGGGAAAAGGCGGATGTGAGCGGATTGCGCGAGCGTCTTGTTTTCGGGCGCGCCTTCGCTGAAGGTGTTACGGGCAAGCCCGCGGGACCAGATTTCGCCGCTATGGCCGATGACACCCAGATCTGCGGCTGCAACGGCGTTTCGAAAGGCGCGATCGTTTCTGCAATCAAGGAGAAGAAGCTCGGCTCCCTTTCGGAGGTGCGCGCCCATACCAAGGCGTCAGCCTCCTGCGGCCAGTGCACGTGTCTCGTCGAGGGCCTCCTCGCTTTCGCAGGTGTGGACGTCAAGGCCAGCAAGAAGACCAAGAAGACGATGTGTGATTGCACCGGGGCTGGCCATGATGAGATCCGTCAGGCAATCCTTTCGCAAAATCTGAGGACGATGGAGGCGGTACGCGCGGCCTTTGGCTGGAAGACGAAAGAGGGATGTCACAAATGCCGTCCCGCCCTCAACTACTATCTCCTTTGCGCTTGGCCTGGCGAATATCGCGATGATTCCCGCTCCCGTTTCGTCAATGAGCGCGTTCACGCCAACATCCAGAAGGATGGCACTTATTCGGTTGTGCCGCGGATGTGGGGCGGGCTCACGACGCCCGCCGAGCTGCACGCCATTGCCTCTGTCGCGGAGAAGTTCAACATTCCGGCGGTGAAGGTCACGGGCGGCCAGCGCATCGACCTTTTGGGCGTCAGGAAGGAGGACCTGCCCGCCGTCTGGGCCGATCTCAACGCCGCAGGCATGGTCTCAGGACATGCCTATGGCAAGGCGCTGCGCACGGTCAAGACATGCGTCGGCAGCGAATGGTGCCGCTTCGGCACACAGGATTCGACAGGCCTCGGCGTGAAGCTCGAAAAGATGTGCTGGGGGTCGTGGACGCCGCACAAGGTCAAACTCGCCGTCTCCGGCTGCCCGCGCAACTGTGCCGAGGCGACGATCAAGGATCTGGGCGTCGTCTGCGTCGAGGCAGGCTACAATATTCTCGTCGGCGGCAACGGGGGAATGGATGTTCGAGTGACCGATCTCCTCGCACGGGTCGCGACGGAAGAGGAGGTGCTGGAGCACGCGGGTGCCTTCCTCCAGCTCTATCGGGAGGAGGCCCATTATCTTGAGCGCACGGCGCCCTGGGTCGCCCGTGCCGGCATCGCCTATGTGAAAAGACGCATCGTGGAGGATGCCGCCGGCCGGCGCGCCCTCCATGCGCGCTTCCTCCATTCGCAAAGCTTCGTGCAAGACGATCCCTGGGCCGAGCGGGTGAAAGGAGCAGAAGCCCACGAATTCGCCCCCCTTCCGGCGCTCGCGGAGGCCTGACATGGCTTACAGCTGGAAAAACGTCGGTCCGGTCGAGAATATCCCCGTCCAGGGCGCAAGGCGGCTTTACTTTCGTCACGAAGGCAAGCCGGTTGCCGTATTCCGCACAGCTGAGAACGGCGTGTTCGCACTCATCGACGAATGTCCGCACCGGCGGGGCCCGCTTTCGGAAGGCATCATCTGCGGCGATACCGTCACTTGCCCTCTGCACAACTGGGTGATCCGCCTTGGCGATGGCACGGCCCTCGCACCGGATGAAGGGCGCACCCTTTCCCTGCCGGTGCGCATCGTGTCGGGCGAGATTCATGTCGGGTTTCCCCGCGCCGCCGCTGGGAAAGCCGCATGACCATCCGCACGACCTGTCCCTATTGCGGAGTCGGATGCGGCGTTGCCGTGACCGGGGGGACACCGCACGGCGACCCGGCCCATCCGGCAAATTCCGGAAGGCTCTGCTCGAAAGGCGCGGCGCTCAAGGATACGCTTGAATTGCCCGACCGCCTCACGAAGCCGATGTTGCATGGTCAGGAAGTGAGCTGGGATACGGCACTCGATTTCATAGCTAAGGAGTTCACCGGCATCCGGAAGGTGCATGGGCCGGATTCGATTGCCTTCTATGTCTCAGGCCAATTCCTCACCGAAGATTATTACGTCGCGAACAAGCTCATGAAAGGTTTCATCGGGTCGGGCAATATCGACACCAACTCGCGGCTGTGCATGTCCTCGCCGGTGGCGGGTCATGTGCTTGCCTTCGGCGAGGATGTGGTGCCGGGCTGCTATGAAGATCTCGAAGAAGCCGATCTTGTTGTCCAAGCCGGCAGCAATATGGCTTGGTGCCATCCCGTCCTCTATCAGCGTCTGATGGCATCGCGCGAGAAGCGCGGCACAAAGATCATCACGATCGATCCGCGCCGTACCGCGACGGCTGCGACCGCCGATCTGCATCTGCCGATTGCGGCCGGCATGGATGCGCTGCTGTTCAATGGCCTTCTTGTGCATCTGGCAGACACCGGCGCGACCGGCCGTGAATGGATCAGCGCGCATGTCTCTGGCTTCGAGGATGCGCTCAGCGCGGCCCGCCGAGGGGCGCCATCCATCACGGCAGTGGCCGAGGCATGCGGCCTTCCAGCCCGCGATGTGCGAGACTTTTATGACCTCTTCGCCCGGACCGAGCGCGTGGTGACTCTCTACTCACAGGGGATCAATCAATCGGTGACCGGCACTGGTAAAGTCAGCGCCATCCTCAACTGTCACCTTGCCACTGGACGCATCGGACGTGCCGGGATGGGGCCGTTTTCCCTTACTGGGCAGCCCAACGCCATGGGGGGGCGGGAGGTTGGAGGACTCGCCAATCAGCTTGCCGCGCATATGTCCTTCGAGCCTTCGGATATCGGCCGCCTGCGCCGGTTCTGGAACGCGCCCGGCATTGCGACGAGGCCTGGCTACAAGGCCGTTGATCTCTTCGAGGCGATTGGCGATGGCCGCGTGCAGGCGGTCTGGATCGCTGCGACCAATCCGGCCGACAGCATGCCGCAAACCGGGCGTGTGCGCGAGGCTTTGGCGAAATGCCCCTTGGTCATTGTCTCCGATGCCTGGCCAACCGCCACCACTGCACTCGCTGGCGCCGTGCTCCCGGCGGCAAGCTGGGGGGAGAAAGATGGGACTGTCACCAATTCGGAGCGCCGCATCTCGCGCCAGCGTGCTTTCCGCGCCCCGCCCGGCGATGCACGGCCAGACTGGTGGATGTTTGCAGAAGTCGCCCGCCGCATGGGCTGGGGAGCGGAATTCTCTTATAAGGGGCCGGCGGATATCTTCCGCGAGCACGCAGCGCTGTCGGCGTTCGAGAATGACGGCCAGCGAATCTTCGACATCGGGGCGCTCGCCGATCTCGATGACGCCGCCTACGATGCTCTTCTCCCTCTGCAATGGCCTTGCCCCCGGCCCGGGCGCGGCCGGAGCGGGCCGCGGCTTTTTGCGCATGGCGGTTTCCCAACGCCGGATGGCCGGGCACGCATGCGTCCTGTGGCGGTCAGCGCGGGGAAGAACCGCGCCTATTATCCGCTCACCCTCAACACTGGCCGCGTGCGCGATCAATGGCACACGATGACACGCACCGGCCGTGTGCCGCGTCTGATGACCCATGTCACGGGCCCGCGCCTCACTTTACATCCGCGTGATGCGGCCGTGCGCGGGATTGAAGACGGCGGCCTTGCCCAAATCGAAAGCCCGCATGGGCGCGCTGTCTTGCGCGTGAGCATCGACGCCGCGATGCGTCCAGGCAGCGTTTTCGTGCCGATGCACTGGACCGGTCAGTTCTCCTCCTCGGGTCCGATTGGCCGCCTCGTCCATTCGGTGACCGATCCCCTTTCCGGCCAGCCCGACCTTAAGGGAACGAAGGTTGAGGTCGCAGCTGTTGCAGAACGCTGGCGCGGGTTCCTCTTGCGGCGCGGCGCGGGCGATCCAGCGCTCGGCGAGAGCGTCCATTGGTCCAAGGCGCCTCTCACCAGCGGTTTTGCTTATGAGCTGTCCGGCTGGACGCCGCTCGCTCAAGCCATCCATTGCGAGGAGGTACTGCGCAGGCTCCTTCAGGTGCCTGAAGACGCCGAACTGATCTCCTATTCCGATCCGAAGAAATCCGTCTTCCGCTATGCGGGGCTCACCGGCGGCCGTCTCGATGCTTGCGTGTTCTTCGCCCCGCCCAGAGCCTTCTTTCCAGAGGCGGGCCAGGCGATGCGCCTGCTTGGCGAGGTGCTTGAGCCGGGCGCACGGCTCTCGCTGCTGGCGGGAGTCGAACCCGGGGCTGCCCCAGCGGGCAAAATCGTCTGCGCCTGCTTCTCGGTCGGGGAAGCCGCGATTTGCAGCGCGATCCGCAGCGGTAAGCTTAAAACAGCGGCGGAGATCGGTGCCATGTTGCGTGCCGGGACCAATTGCGGTTCATGTATCCCGGAACTCAAGAAGCTGCTGGCCGCCGAGGGTGTCCAGCTTCCGGCGGTAGCATGACATGGCAGGCGCACTTGACGGTTTGACGATCCTGGTTCCCGAAAGCCGGGAACTCGATTTCTTCGCACGATTGCTGGAGGCCGAAGGTGCTTCAGTCTTGCGCTGTCCGCTTCTCCAGATCGCCGATCTCGACGACACGGCCGAGTGCAAAGCATGGATCGAACAGCTGATCTCGGACGGATTCCAGGACGTCATCTGGCTCACGGGCGAGGGTCTGCGCCGCCTTCTTACCATTGCGGATGGCCGCGGCTTGCGGGCCTCATTCGTGGAGGCGCTTGGCCGCGTCCGCACGATCACACGCGGCCCGAAGCCTGCCCGCGCTTTGCGCGAACTCGGTCTTGCGCCGAACCTCACGGCACCCGCACCGACTTCGCAAGGCGTACTCGATGCGCTTGCCGGTGAAGACATCGAAGGCCGCTCCATTGGCGTGCAGCTCTATCCGGGTGAAGGCGCCTTGCCGTTGCTCGCCTCTTTGCGCGAGCGAGGGGCGAGGGTTTTTCCCGTGACGCCCTACCGCTACATCTCGAAGGCCGAAACCTCGCAGGTCGCGGAGGCGATCCGCATGCTGGCTGCGGGCCGCATCGGCATGATCGCTTTCACCAGCTCGCCGCAAGTGGAGCGCCTCGTTGAGGTTGCACGCGAAGCCGGGCTTGAGCCGGAATTGCGGGAGGCCTTCGCGCGCGTCCGCGTTGCGGCCATCGGTCCGGTTGTTGAAGAGACCCTGCGCGGTCATGGCGTCAAAGAGATCCTGCGCCCGGAGTCGAGCTTTCATCTCAAGCCATTCGTACGCGTCATCAAAGCTGCCTGGAGCGCCAGGTAGCTTCGCCTTGCTCGCCAGTAAATCACTTGCTGCGCCGCAGCGCCTCGGCCAGCGCGGCCCCAAGCGCGCCCTCGGGAACCTGCGTTCCCTGATGCGAAGCTTTTTGAGTCATGCGCTTGTTGTTTGTTTTCGGCGCCGCAAGCTTGCCAGAAGCTTCCGCTGCGCGCGGCGGCGCTCCGTCACTCTTGCGCATGGATAAAGCGATGCGATTGCGCTTGAGATCCACCTCGACAACGCGGACTTTCACGACATCGCCTGCCTTCACGACGGTGGCCGGGTCCTTTACGAAACGGTCAGCCAGCTGTGACACATGCACGAGCCCATCCTGATGTACTCCGATGTCGACGAAAGCACCGAAGTTTGCGACATTCGTCACCGTTCCTTCGAGCATCATGCCGGGCCGCAAATCTTTGATATCATGGATTCCTTCGGCGAATGCCGCGGTTTTGAATTGCGGGCGGGGATCACGGCCGGGTTTTTCGAGCTCAAGCAAGATGTCGCATACGGTTGGCAGGCCGAAGCGCTCATCGGCAAATTGCGATGGATCAAGCGCTTTCAAAGTTGCCACGTCGCCCATGAGAGAGCGGACATCACGGCGCGTGGCTGCGACGATTTTCCGGGCGAGCCCATAGGCCTCCGGATGGACCGAGGTGGCGTCAAGCGGCTCGGATCCGTTGGGGATCCGCAGGAAGCCCGCGCAAAGCTCAAATGCTTTTGGGCCGAGGCGGGGGACGCTTAGAATGTCACGCCGGGAGGTGAAAGCCCCATTTTGATCGCGATGGACGATGATCGCATCAGCGAGCGAAGGGCTGAGTCCAGATACGCGCGAAAGCAGCGAGGCGGAGGCCGTATTGAGATCGACGCCGACCGCGTTCACTGCATCCTCGACAACCGCGTCGAGGGCGCGGGCGAGCTGCGTCTGATTGACGTCATGCTGGTATTGTCCGACGCCGATGGCTTTCGGATCGATCTTGACGAGCTCGGCAAGCGGATCCTGTAAGCGCCTTGCAATGGACACGGCGCCACGCAGGGACACGTCGAGGCCGGGCATTTCAGCCGCGGCCTTGGCCGACGCCGAATAGACGGAGGCGCCGGCCTCGCTCACGATCACTTTGATGGGTTTGGGATCAGGTAAAGCGGCAATCAGCTCTGCTGCCAGCCGGTCGGTCTCCCGGCTCGCGGTCCCATTGCCAATCGCGATCAGCTCGACGCGGTGCTTCTGGATAAGCCGGGTGAGTTGGGCGATCGTCCCCGCGACATCGTTGCGCGGCTGGAACGGATAGACAGCCGCTGTCTCCAGAAGCTTGCCGGTTCCATCGACGACTGCGACTTTCACGCCGGTGCGGATGCCTGGGTCGAGGCCCATGGTTGGCCGCGCTCCGGCGGGAGCGGCGAGGAGCAAATCCTTGAGGTTGCGTGCGAAGACATGAATGGCCTCGGCCTCCGCCCTCTCGCGAAGCTCGTTCATAAGGTCGAGCGTGAGACGGAGCGATAGCTTCGTGCGCCAGGCGAAGCGGACAGCATCGAGCAGAAAAGCGTGGGCCTCTCCTCCTTGCAACGCAATCCCGTACTGTTGCGCGATCATCTGCTCGGCCGGATTGATGGCTGAGGCATTCTCCGTACCGGCCTCGATCGAAAGCGAGAGAACATCTTCGTTGCGGCCGCGAAACATGGCGAGAGCGCGGTGGCCCGGTGTGCTGGCGTAACGCTCCGTGTGATCGAAATAGTCTGAAAACTTCGCGCCAGCTTCCTCTTTTCCAGCGATGACACGCGAGCGCAGCATGGCATGGGTTTTGAGGTAGCTCCTGAGCTGTCCGGCGAGATCGGCGTTCTCTGCGAAAATTTCGGCAAGGATATCGCGGGCGCCTTCGAGTGCCGCCTTGGTGTCGGGAACCGCCTCCGAGAGGTAGGCTTCCGCGAGCTTGGCGGGCGCGATAGAGCGATCGGCGAGGATGGCTTCAGCCAAAGGTCCAAGTCCGCGCTCGCGGGCGATTTCGGCGCGCGTCCGCCGTTTCGGCCGGAACGGCAGATAAATATCCTCAAGCTCTGCCTTTGTGGCGGCGCTTGCAATCTTCGCCTCAAGCTCTCCGGTCAGCTTGCCCTGGCCGCGAATTGCGTCAAGAATGGCCGCGCGTCTTGCTTCGAGATCCCGCAAATAGGCAAGACGCTCCTCGAGCTGGCGGAGCTGGACGTCGTCAAGACCGCCGGTTGCCTCCTTACGGTAGCGTGCAACAAAGGGAACCGTGGCGCCTTCATCAAAGAGCCCGATTGCGGCTTTGACCTGTTCCGGCCTCGCCCGGATTTCAGAGGCGATGGTTTGCACAATACGGTCCGGGCACGCGGTCATTCATTTTCATCCTTTCGATTCGGGCCGCGACCATAGGCTAGGCCTGCGCGGATGCCAAGAAAAGGCGTTGTAAAAACAGTGCAATGTGTCATAGGCGGCTGGGTATTTTGCCAGCGGATATGACGGTGCTGGGATGGATGGCAGGCTGCACCAGCGCAAGATCATCCATGTGGACATGGATGCCTTCTATGCTTCCGTCGAGCAGCGCGACAACCCGGAGCTGCGCGGCAAGCCGGTGGCGGTGGGCGGATCGCGCGAGCGCGGCGTTGTGGCGGCCGCAAGCTATGAAGCAAGGAAATACGGCGTGCACTCGGCCATGCCCTCGGTCATCGCCAAGCGCAAATGCCCCGATCTGATCTTCGTGAAGCCGCGCTTCGAAGTTTACAGGTCAGTATCGCTTCAGATCCGTGCGATCTTTGCCGAATATACACCCATCATCGAACCCTTGTCGCTCGATGAAGCCTATCTCGACGTCACCGAAAATCTGAAAGGAATCGCATCGGCGACAGAAATCGCAGGGGAGATCCGGGCAAAGATTCGCGCACAGACGGGACTCACTGCCTCCGCGGGTGTCTCTTATAACAAATTCCTCGCCAAACTCGCGTCGGATTATCGCAAGCCCGACGGTCTTTTTGTCATCACCCCGAAGATGGGGCCCATCTTTGTCGAGGACTTGCCTGTCGAAAAATTCCACGGTGTCGGTCCGGCGACAAAGGCGAAGATGAATCAGCTCGGGATCGTAACCGGGCTCGGCCTCAGAGAGCGGACACTGGCCTTCCTTCAAGAGAATTTTGGGAAGGCCGGGCCTTACTATTACTGGATCGCGCGCGGCATCGATGACCGGCCCGTGCGAGCCGATCGCATCCGGAAATCAGTTGGCGCGGAGAACACATTTGCAACCGATATCTTCACGTTTGACGCCGCGCGCGGCGCGCTTCAGCCCATCATCGAGAAGGTCTGGCGATATTGCGAGGAGGCAAACATACGCGGGCGAACCCTGACGCTGAAAGTGAAATATGCCGATTTCCAGCAGATTACGCGGAGCAGGACGGGGCGGGGGATGTTTACGAGTCGTGCTGAAATCGAGCTGCTCAGCTCTATGCTTCTGGAACCTCTATTCCCCGCTCCGAAGGGTATCCGGCTTCTCGGCATCACCTTATCGTCACTCAGCAAGGAGCAGCCAGGAGTCGAACCTCAGCTCGGCCTGCCGGTTTAGCTTCGATGCTTATTCGCTGGACCACCGTTGCGAGCGGAAAGCCTGCGCGATTGCGGCAGCGCGCGCCGTCTGTACGGCATCGGAAGCATCTGGTGTGCTTCGGCCTGCGGCAAGGTCAGTCTTACCGGCTTTGGCACATGCTTTGAGCGCAGCTTCCAGCAACGCGGCCTTGGGATAGGCTTGTCCCGAGCGGCCGCCATATGCGCAGTAATCACAGGCGCAAACCGTCATCAGCTGCTGGAAAAGATCCGGAGCATCGAATGCCCCCACCCGTTCCAGCATCAATGCGACGGGTCCGGCACGGACTTCCGACACCCGGTGGACGCGCTCACATTCCACAAGCGCCAGAAGGGCAAGCTCACGGCATGCCTCCGGCACCTCGAATCGGCTGCAAATTTCTTCGATACGCGGCCGCCCGCGCTCGATGTGCCGGTAGTGAACCGGCAGGTGCTCGCGCGGTGAATCCGCCTTGCCAACATTCATGACGAGGAGGGCAAAGCGCACCGCCAAAGGCGCATCGCGCCGCGCCGCCTCTTCGAGCGTGTTCAGCAAATGATCGCCAAGATCAACTCCCGCCGGATCATCCGCGATTTGAGGAACGCCGAATATGGCCGCAACCTCGGGCAGCACCTCACGGAGCGCCCCGCATTCGCGCAGAGCGCGAATCATCTTGGAGGGTGAGCGCGCCATCAGGCCGCGGGCCAGCTCTGGCCACATTCCGGCAGGCGCCGTGTCAACCAGTTCGCCAGCTTCCACTTGTTCGAACATGGCGTCCAGTGTTTCTTGATCCAGCGCTCCGCCCGCTTCGGCGAGCAGCGCCGCCAAACGCAGAATGCCGAGACCGGGGTCCGGCTGCACCAAGTCTGGGGGAAGAGGGGCAGGTTTCGAAGCCATGGCAGGAATGATCGCGGCCTGTCAGTCTCCTGTGATCATAACCTCCGGTATCTCCTCTGGATCGGGAAGATCGAGTCCATCCTCTTCCGCCAGCTCTACTCCAGTCAGGCACACATCACCATCGTCGATGACGAGCATCAGGGGCGTGAGCCTCTGCCCCTGGCAGGGCCCGATAAAGCAGAGGCCGGTGTCGGGATCGAACTTTGCATGATGTTTGCCGCAGGTGATGAAATTTCCTTCCTCGTCCATAAATTCGCCGGGCGCCGTGTCGAGGCGAGAGCCCTGATGCGGACAGGCATTTTCAAATCCGAAGAACTGGTTGCCCTTGCGCGTGATGAGGACCGGCCACGGCTTGGCCTCGCCGCTCTCCTCCGCCCGCATCAGCACAAAACCTCTTGCCTGGCCATCATCAATCTCGATTGTCCGGCATATTGCAAAAAGCTCATTCATGGATTGTTTCCTTTCCGGCAAAGTTGAGCGTGCCGGCCGCGCGGAAACGAAATTCCATGACTGAAGCAATCAACGCACCAACAAGGGGGCAAAAGAAATCGCGAACTCATTTACGTCCAATGTAAGCCCTTGGGCTTAGGACATCGTCGGGATCACGTAGCTTGCCCCCTCTTTGCCGCCGTCCGGCCAGCGGGAGGTTACGGTCTTCGTCCTGGTATAGAATCGCACGGCGTCCGGCCCGTGCTGGTTGAGATCGCCGAATGCCGAGCGCTTCCACCCGCCGAAGGTGTAGTAGGCGAGCGGGACCGGGATCGGCACATTGATGCCGACCATGCCAACCTCGACCTTCGAGGCGAAATCACGGGCTGTCCGGCCGTCCCGCGTGAATATGGCAACGCCATTGCCATATTCGTGATCATTGGCCAGTGCCAGAGCCTCGGCATAGGTCTTGGCACGCACGACGCACAGCACGGGGCCGAAGATCTCTTCCTTGTAGATGCGCATCTGCGGCGTGACGCGGTCAAAGAGGCAGCCTCCCATGTAAAAGCCGTTTTCGTAGCCCTGCATCTTGAAATCGCGGCCATCGGCGAGAAGGCTCGCGCCTTCGGCAACGCCGAGATCGACATAAGCCCTTACCTTGTCGAGATGGGCTCTTGTCACGAGGGGGCCATAATCGGCGGTCTCGTCCGTCGAAGGCCCAATCTTGAGGCTCTCGACGCGCGGGATAAGCCTCTTGATAAGCTCATTTGCGGCCGGTTCGCCGACGGGAACCGCGACAGAAACAGCCATGCAGCGCTCGCCGGCCGAACCGTAGCTCGCGCCCAGGAGCGCATCCACCGCCTGGCTCATGTCGGCATCAGGCATGATGATCATATGGTTCTTGGCGCCGCCGAAAGACTGCACGCGCTTTCCCGCCGCCGCGCCGCGCGCATAAATGTATTGGGCGATTGGCGTTGAACCGACAAATCCAATCGCTTTGATGTCGGGGTCATCGAGAAGGGCGCCGGCGGCTTCCTCGTCTCCGTTCACCACATTGAGAATGCCAGGCGGGAGCCCAGCCTCGATCATGAGTTCGGCAAGTCTCAGCGGAACGCCTGGATCGCGCTCTGATGGCTTCAACACGAAGGCGTTGCCGCAGGCGACCGCCGGGCCGAATTTCCACATCGGAATCATGGCTGGAAAATTGAAGGGCGTGATGCCGGCAACGACACCAAGCGGCTGGCGCATTGAATAGATGTCGATACCGGGGCCGGCGGAATCGGTGAATTCGCCTTTCATGAGATGAGGAATACCAATGGCGAATTCGATGACCTCGATGCCGCGCTGAATATCGCCCTTGGCATCGGAAATCGTTTTGCCATGCTCGCGAGCAAGAAGTCTGGCAAGAGGCTCCATGTCGCGCTCGACGAGTTCCCGGAATCTCATCAAGACACGGGCCCGGCGCTGTGGATTCGTTGCGGCCCAGCCGGGCTGCGCGGCGAGTGAATTTTTGACAGCGGCGCGCACTTCCGCTTTTGAAGCAAAGGGCACACGAGAGATCACCTCTCCGGTCATGGGCTCGAAACCGTCGCCAAAGCGGCCGGATGTGCCGCGGACGTGCTTGCCGCCGATGAAATGGGTGAGCTCCTTCATCTTGTTCTCCTGCCGCTTGTGGCCGCCAAGATTTTCTTATGGGTTTGTTCCCGCGGGACTTCAAGGAAGACAGGCGCAGCTTTTATCATGGCCGGAGCGGCACGTTGCGCGAGAGGGCGCGGACCTTTAGTTTGCCGCGAGGAACAATTTCGAGGCCGGCGCCGTGACCATCAAGCGTATCATTTTCTTATGTCTGCTTTGCTCTTTCCTGCAGATGCTTGCGGGGGGATTGCCGCCAGCCTTGGCGGTCAGCATGGACAAGAGCCCGAGGGTTAAAGAATGCGCCGTGATGATCGGGAACGAAGCCATTCAAGTCTCCGGCTACGAGCCGGATGTTTCGGAGGAGAAATACTGCGAGGAGTTTCCTTCGGCAGGCAGGATCATTTTTGCATTTGATCTCGGCTCGCCGGCCATGCGGGAGCTGCCAGTCGAGATCCGCATTATCAAGGATCAAGCCCTTGCGCCCTCTGCGGACGCCGGTCTCGCCTCGGTGACGGAGGCCTATCTTCCGCCAAGGATCTACAAGAGCGGGACGATCAATCTCGATCATGACTTCAAGGAGAGCGGGCAATTCATTGCGCTTCTGACACTCATCGAGCCAACCGGAGAGAAAAAGACCGCGCAGTTCAAATTCTCGGTGGGACGGACTTTTTTTTATTTCGTGCCGCTGATAATGGCAGCTTTGCTGATTGGCGGAGCGCTGTTTTTCTATTGGAGAAATTCTGTCCGGCGCCCGGTTTGAATGAGCGGGCCGTTCGGAGCTGCCTCAATATCATGGGGCCGCACGCCAATGAGGCAAGCGCGGCGCCCGTTCGCGGAGACCGGGCGCAACGTGCTCCGGCGACGCCGGGGCCTTTCTTCCATCGCGCCAGCCCCAAACTTCACGCCCAGATGCGCGCTCACGCCGCGGGGGGCCAAGCATAACCGCCCGCCAGGTGGACTTCGTGCCGCATGGGTTTTTCAGCGGAAGGAACATAGGTTCTCGCCCGCTGTCCCCTTTTGCGGAACCACATGCTCGTAGCCATCGCATTTGTAATCGTAACGCTCTGCCTCTATGCGGTCCTGGTCCAGTGATCCGTCACGGCTGTGGCATGGCCGAGCATCCACCCAAGATGGCGCCGCCGGCCATGGGCTCAACTTTGGTGTGGCCCACGCATTTCCTTTAGCGCTGCTTCGATGTGCCGCCAGGTTTTGGCCTCATCGTCTTTTCCATCTTTTTCGAAGGCAGCCGCCCGCTGGGCGGCCTCGGCAACGGCCCTGTCGCCATGCGCTTCCAGCAATTGCCGGGCGAAGTCGTGAATGTCGATTTCTTGCATCATCATGCAGCATGCTCCTTTTCTCCGGCGTGGCGGCTGCACCGCCCCGTACCGGTACAAATAGGGCCGCTTGGCTTTTTGGCCAGCTTTGGCGGTGCCTCATAGGCTTGGGCCTCTTGAAAGCTGCGCAGTTTTCTCAGTGTTGCGCCCGCCGCTGGCCGGCAAAAGATTCCTTAAACCCAGCTGCTTGAAATGCCTTAACTTTCAGTAGACTCCTCTTACGTGAGCCATCATGCGGTTCGCATCGGAGGCAAGGATGCTCGATTTAAGCTTTATCGTCGCCGGGCTTATGCTCCTCGTTCCAATTTTGTCTCTGGCGAAAGTACAACGGAAGAAAACCCTGGCACGGGCGCTTCCCCGTGCAGTTGAGATTGCGAAGTTCCACGGCTGGGTCTCTCCAGGCCGGCTCATGGCTCAGGCGGATGTGACGGAGAAAGACGCAAGGGCCGCTTTGGCCGAAGCCTGCCGTCAAGGGCTCTTGTTTCAAGCAGAAGACGGAAGGTATTACGTCAAGGGGACCTCTGCTGGTTCAGATGTCCCCGCCCCGTAGGTGGTCCCAGTTACTGCCGTATAAATCTATTGGACATCGAAGGAAGTTCTCTTGCAGCCGGAAACCAATGTCGCGATCGGCCTTGGCTGCAAAAGAGGCTGCCCGGCCGAGGCGATCGTCACGCTTATCGCGCGCGCCAGGGCAGCTGCGGCCTGCGAGGGCGTGCAAGCACGCCTTTTCACGCACGCGGCCAAGCAGGATGAGCGAGGTCTGGCCCAAGCGGCAAGGGCGCTTGGCCTGCCGCTCATTTATCTCGACGCCGAGGTTTTGCGGCAAGTTTCCTTACGCAGCGTGACCCGTTCGGAAAAAGTGACAGAACTATTCGGACTGCCATCCATCGCCGAGACGGCGGCGCTTGCCGGTGCCGGGCCATCCTCCATCCTCCTCGTTTCCCGGATGAGCGAGGGAGGCGCAAGCTGCGCGATCGCGGCCACAAGAGACCCATGACCATTCATTTCATTGGCGCGGGGCCAGGCGCTCCCGATCTCATCACTTTGCGCGGGCGTGATCTTATCGCCCAATCGCCCGTTTGCCTTTACGCAGGCTCGCTCGTTCCGCAAGCCTTGCTCGAATATTGCCCCAAGGGCGCCCGCATCATCGATACGGCTTCGATGAGCCTTGACGGGATCGTCGCCGAATTCTCGCGCGCCCATCGCGGGGGAGAAGATGTCGCACGTCTCCACTCAGGAGACCTCTCAATATGGAGCGCGCTCGGCGAGCAGATTCGCGAGCTGGAGCGGCTCTCCATCCCCTACACGATCACGCCCGGCGTTCCTTCTTTTGCTGCCGCCGCCGCTGCCCTCGGCGCCGAACTCACTTTGCCGGAAGTCGCGCAATCCCTGGTGCTGACCCGCACACAGGGGCGTGCCTCTTCCATGCCGGAGCATGAAAAGCTGGCCCGCTTCGCAGCGACGCGGGCGACCCTTGCCATTCACCTCTCAATCCATGCGATCGATGAAATCGTCCGGGAACTCATCCCTTTTTATGGCGCCGGGTGCCCCGTGGCGATCGTCTTTCGCGCCTCCTGGCCGGATCAGAGAATCCTGCGCGGAAGTCTTGGCTCGATTGTGAAAAAGCTAAATGAGGCGCCGATGGAACGCACGGCGCTCATTCTCGTCGGCGAGGTTTTGGCGCGCGGCGATTTCCGGGCAAGCGCTCTCTATGACAAAGACTATCAGCGCCGGTTCCGCCAAAAGCCTCAATGAACCGGCAGAAATGGCGTGCGCGCAAGGAGAACGCCTCTGCGGTCGAAAATGACAATTTCGAGCAAGATGGTGGTCCCGCGCAGGACTTTCGCCGCCGTGCGCCAGGCCGCTTGCGCGACTGGGGCGGCGATGTCGAAACCCTCCCTGCGGGCAAGTTCCAAGGCTTCTCCAGCGCTTTGCACCGACTTCACGCGCGCCGCGAAAGCTTCGCTTCCACCGGCCTCCGCGCAGCGTGCGGCAAGCCAGGAGAGATCGACTTCGCCGCGGCCCGAGTGAAGATCAAGAAGCCCCTGGCCGAGCTTCGTCATTTTTGCAAAGCCGCCCGCAATCGTGACCTTGGGGATTTCATGAGTGCGCAAATATTTCAGCATGCCCCCAGCGAAATCCCCCATCTCGATGAGAGCGATGTCCGGCAGGCCATGCAGCGCCTTGACCGCTGCCTCCGAGGACGAGCCAGTCGAACCTGCGACATGACCGAGCCCCGAGGCGCGGGCAACATCGATGCCGCGGTGTATCGTATCGATCCATGCAGCGCAGGAAAATGGCACGACGATTCCTGTCGTTCCGAGGATCGATAGGCCGCCAACAATGCCAAGACGGGCATTGAGCGTCTGCTTGGCGATCTCTTCGCCGCCCGGCACAGAAATCTCGACGATGACGTCGCCAGAGGCACCATGCAGGCTTGCGGCCTCCCCGATCGCTGTTGCAATCATCCGGCGGGGCACCGGATTGATCGCGGGTTCTCCCGGCGGCAGAGGGAGGCCCGGGCGCGTGATGGTTCCGACGCCTTCTCCGGCGCGAAAGGTCACGCCCGATCCCGGCGGGCCAGGCGAGACACGTGCTATGATGAGCGCGCCATGGGTGACATCCGGATCGTCGCCCGCATCCTTGATGACTCCAGCGCGGGCAAAATCTTCGCCCTTCTCTTCGAGGGCGAGCGTAAAGCTTGGCCGTGCTCCATTCGGCAGGATTATGGTTACGGGGTGCGGAAAGGTGCCCCCCACCAGGGCCTCATAGGCTGCACGGGCGGCGGCGGCGGCGCAGCTGCCGGTCGTCCAGCCCTTGCGCAAATCCGGTCTTTGGGCAGGAGTCTCCTCGGAATCACTCATTGGACAGGAGGCGCTTTCTTTGTATCTAGCGGGCCATAGCGGCCATAATCTAGCACGCGGTCTCGTCATCGCCGCGCCGCGCTCGGGCAGCGGGAAGACCATGCTGACCCTTGGCCTCATGCGCGCCTTTCGAAACGCGGGCTTTGCTGTCGCGGGCGCCAAATGTGGACCAGACTATATCGACCCTGCATTCCACGCCGCAGCAACCGGCAGGCAAAGCTTCAATCTCGACAGCTGGGCCATGATGCCCGCGCTGCTGGGCGAGCTTGCTGCTGCTGCGGGTGAGGCGTGCGACGTTATTCTTTGCGAAGGCTTGATGGGTCTTTTCGACGGCGTTCCGGGGGAGCCGGGGCACACCGGCTCGTCCGCCGATGTCGCGGCGGCGCTCGGCTGGCCGGTGTTGCTCGTCCTCGACGTCAGCGGGCAGGCGCAGTCGGCGGCGGCCATCGTCCAGGGCTGTGCCTCTTTTGATCCGCGCATAAAAATCGCTGGGGCCGTCCTGAACCGGGTCGCAAGCCCGCGCCATCGCAAACTTGTGAGTGCTTCCATCGAGGCTCTCGGGATTCCGGTTCTTGGAGCTTTGCCGCGCGATGAAACAATCAGCCTGCCGGAACGCCATCTCGGACTCGTGCAGGCAGGGGAAACAGCCGGACTTGATGACCACCTCGACAAGATCGCCGCATTCGTCAGCGGGAATGCCGATATGCCCGCCATACTGGCTTCTGCCCGGGAGCCGCCTAAGCCGCTAGGCGGGGAATCGTGCGGATTGAAGCCCCCGGCGCAGCGCATCGCGATCGCCCGGGATGAAGCTTTTTCCTTTCTCTATCCGCACATTCTTGCGGGCTGGCGAAGTTCCGGTGCGGAGCTTGTCTTCTTTTCTCCTCTCGCTGATGAGCCGCCGCCTGAGCATTGCGATTTCTGCTGGCTTCCCGGCGGCTATCCCGAGCTCCACGCTGGCCGGCTCGCTTCGGCGGCGCATTTCATCGAAGGCTTGCGCTGCTTTGCGAAGACAAAGCCAGTCCATGGAGAATGCGGCGGCTACATGGTTTTGGGGAAAAGCCTGACCGATCAAAAGGGCCATAGGCACGAGATGACGGGCTTGCTGGGCGAGTCCTTCAGCTTCGCGAAGCGAAAGCTGCACCTTGGCTACCGGCAAGCGCGGCTCGCCGAGACTCATCCTCTGGGCGCGAAGGGCAGCCTTCTGCGGGGCCACGAGTTTCACTACGCGACGATCGAGGCAAAGAGCGGGGCTGACTCCCCCTTCGCCTTCGTCCAGGATGCCTACGGGGGATCCGAGCAGGCAGAAGGAAGCCGGCGCGAAAAGGTGACAGGAAGCTTTTTCCATGTCATCGCGGCGGCACGGCATCCCGCCATTTCTCCTGAGCTTAGCCCCGGCGGGCTTTCCGCCTTCCGGGGCCAAACACAGCCGGCAGAGTCAACATCCTGCCGAAGCCAGCCGCAAATCGGGACGGCCGGGAAACCTTCGCCGCTAACACACGTGCGGTTGCCTATGGGAATCCTGTTTTGAGATCGCCGGCTGCCTGCCGCAAGCTTTCCATCACCCAAAATATGGATACGCCGATGCGCTGGCGATGTTCTGGCCGCTTAATTCTAAGGTTCCAGCGGACGGAGAAAGCAAGAATCGAACAAATAGGCGGGGCGTATCTCGCCTATTTCCAAAGCTTTAGCGTTCTGGAAAAATATAGGCGAAACGGAAGCTCGCTTGCCTGTGCCGAGGTTTTGCACGGCGCGATCTATCGCGCCGTTCTCTTATGTTTCCTTCTGTTTCCCTCGCGTGCGTTAGCCGGTCAGCACCTCGGGGCGGAGCCTTTCCCGCTTGACCATCAGCTTGTTCAGCGAGGCGATATAGGCCCTTGCGGACGCAACCAGCGTGTCAGGATCGGCGCCCTTGGCGGTGACCGACTTGCCATCCTCGGCGAGCCGCACGGAGACTTCGGCCTGCGCATCCGTTCCCTGGGTGACCGCGTGGACTTGATAGAGTTCGAGGATCGCCTTATGCGGAACTAGCGCGTGGATTGCGTTGAATATCGCATCGACGGGGCCGTTGCCCGTGGCCTGATGGGTTTTCCGCTCTCCATCGACATCGATCGTCAGAGCCGCCGTTTGCGGCCCATTCGTACCGGCGATGACCGTCAGGGACACGAGCTTGATGCGGTCGTAGGCATGAGCGATCTCGTCATCGACAAGCGCAACGAGATCCTCGTCGTAGACGATCTTCTTGCGGTCGGCGAGATCCTTAAAGCGGACGAAGGCATCCTCTAAGGCGTTTTCGCCGAGGTCATAGCCAAGCTCCTTGAGCTTTTCCTTGAAGGCATGGCGGCCGGAATGCTTGCCCATGACGAGCGATGTCTTGCTGACGCCGACACTTTCGGGTGTCATGATCTCGTAGGTTCCAGCGTTCTTCAGCATGCCGTCCTGGTGAATGCCGCTCTCATGTGCAAAAGCATTCCGGCCGACAATGGCCTTGTTGTATTGGACCGGGAAAGAACTCACCGCCGAAACGAGCTTCGAGGCGCGGGTCAGCATCGTCGTGTCGATGTTGGTGTAGTAAGGCATCGTGTCGCCGCGCACGCGTAGCGCCATGACCACCTCTTCCATCGCGGCATTGCCGGCGCGCTCACCCATTCCGTTGATCGTGCACTCGACCTGCCGCGCACCGCCTTCAATGCCAGCGAGCGTGTTGGCGACGGCAAGGCCAAGATCATTGTGGCAATGAACGGAAAAGACTGCCTTGTCCGAATTGGGCACGCGTTGACGCACGGTCTCGAACAGGGCGCGATATTCATGCGGAACCGCATAGCCGACGGTATCCGGAATGTTGATCGTGGTGGCGCCCGCCTTGATCGCCGCCTCGACGCAGCGGCAGAGAAAATCGATCTCGGATCGCGTCCCATCCTCCGCCGACCATTCAACATCGGCGACGAGATTGCGCGCCCGCGAAACGCTCGCCGTAACCATTTCGAGGACCTGTTCCGGCTCCTTCTGCAGCTTGTACTTCATGTGAAGGGGTGAGGTCGAAATAAACAAATGAATGCGCGGGTGCAGGGCAGGGCGCACGGCTTCAGCGCAACGGTCGATATCCTTGGCGGCCGCGCGTGCAAGGCCCGCGACGCTTGCCCGCTTCATCCGTTTGGCGATCGCCGAAACGGCCTCGAAATCGCCCTCCGACGTCACCGGGAAACCGGCCTCGATGATGTCAACGCCCATTGCATCGAGGAGATCCGCGACTTGAAGTTTTTCCTCGAAGGTCATCGAGGCGCCCGGCGACTGCTCGCCATCCCGGAGGGTTGTGTCGAAAATCACGACACGCTGGGAATTTTGCCGCGCGGTTCCGGCGGAGGAACCGGATTGGGTCGCTGTTTCTGTCATCGCGATTGTCCTGGATTGTCTGCAAGACAGTCATTCGAGACACGAATACAATGTCTTCGAAAGATGAACGTCTCTTCGTGCTGATGGTTTTTTAGGCGGCGGCATCCCCTGAGCGCCCAGGCATGGCCCGGCCGGCTCTCAGGGGCGGATAAGCCGAAGCAGTCCAAGCACAACCGTAGGCATGCGATTCAAAGGCGGCAGCCCGACCGCGCCCGTGCGCAGAGTGATGGAGCCAAGGACCAGCTTAGCAGTTCGGTCAGCCATGATAAAATAATCTAGCCGAGACCTCATTCGAACGCAAGCCGCGCCGCGTGCCAACCTGCTATTTCAAGGCCAGACTATCACTCTCACTGTCGAGGTGATAGACGCCAGGTGCGAAATGGACCGCGCCAACCGCGCTCTCCCAAGCATCGGGATAGACCAAGGCGGCTGGGACAGGTTTGAGAAGTTTGATTTTCCTCTGCTTGCCTTCCCGCACCGCGCGGGTGATGTCCTCGAGATCCCAGCGTCCCTTGGGATTTGCCTCCTTGAGCAGCCAGCTGGCAAGATCACAGATGCCATAAACGCGAACGCGTCCATGTGAGAGGAAGCGGTAAAAGGCGGCAAGTCAAGGGTTTAAAACGCGCGTTCAACGCGCAGGCGGCCCTCGGTTTGATCGAGGCTGGGCTGAGAGGATGGAACGCTGGCCGCATTGCGCCCCGCGTCTGGGGCAGGTCCTGCCGGCTGCATCTGGTTCAGATGCACATACATGAACTCAGCCCCTATATCGAAGCCTCTGAGAGCCGTCCAGCCGGAATTGGTGCCGCTCTGGCCTTCCTTGATATTTGGAATGCCGTTTCCGCCGCCAAAGCCAGGATAGTGCATTTCCATATACGAGCCATAGATTCCCGAGCTGAGGGTCGGCAGCCAATAACTCTTATAGGCGCCGGTGATGTCCCAGCCCCCTTTCTTTTGGCAAGAGCTGCCGCTGGTGACGCCGCAATCCCAGGGTTGTGCATTCCATCCGGTGTTGTCATTGGGCGGGGGGACGGGTACGGCGGCAGGGCTATTCTGCCTGGAAGCGGAATAACTAAAACCGAGACCACTTTCCGTCATAAAGCTGAAGGGGCCCTTCTCATAAGTGGCCTCCAGCCAAAGCCTGTCCCCGGGCGAAAGATAATCTGCGTTCAACTTCACGCCGCCAGGGACTGAGAAGCCATAGGAGACGCCATAAGAATTGACCGCCAAAGCCGGGAAAGCATAGGATGGCGCAGCATTGGGCTGGGGAGCAGCCGGCGGACTGGCGTTGATCGCGGGGTGGTCTGCCTGATCCTGGGCATATCCCATCGGCGCGGCTTCAATGGGCATGGTGCCGCGCGCTGGAAGATGACTAGTTGCGGAGGGCGCGCCCTCCAGTGCTATCCCCATCCCCGCGAAGCTCGCGGCCGCCAGGGCGGAAGCCGAGGCCGCGGCCAGCAGAGCTCCGTTGAACAGCTTCATGCCGAATTCCCCGGGAGCAGCTCGCGCAGGACCTCCTCGCACTTTAGCACCTCCATTGGGCTAATCCGACATTGGGCTAATCCGACACGCCCCAAAGAGGAGCAAGATATGGGGCATTTGTATCTCATTTCGCATCTCGCCGCGAAATCTTTACAAAAATATATTTACCTGACCCATTATCGCCAACGGCGAAGGGGATTGATTGAGATGGTCTACGTGGATCCTAAGCATAACGTAGCCGCAAAGCGGCACAAGTAAAGCGAAGTTGCAATCGCCGCGCGCTTCTGGTTGCGGTTGTGGCCTGGGTGCAACGCGCTCCTTGAGTGCCAAAGCTTACGAGAGCAGAAGCCGCGATCAAGCAAGATCATCGCTTTATTGGGGCAAAGCCGGCTTTTAAAGAACCTCTTCGCAGGCCTTGCCATCTCCGCAGGGGTCGGGCATATCTGCGCGCACATCTGGAACGTGTCCAAGTTGCGCCCTCCGGATGTGGGGAGACGTGGCCGAGAGGCTGAAGGCGGCGGTTTGCTAAACCGTTATAGGGTTGTAAAGCCCTATCGAGGGTTCGAATCCCTCCGTCTCCGCCAGTTTTCTTTTTCATGTACCACGTTGATATTTCCGGATTTTGTGCCGGAAGGTTCTCACGGCCTGCCGGTTCTAACCGAGCGGCGAATACCCCTTGATCTACCGGAGGCACGTAGATTGGGGGCACTTTTTATCGCACCGTTTCCGGTATATGTGCCTCGGCCTCCCAGGCCAGCGCCAGCTTAGCCTGCGGGAATCTTATCATTTGCGCCTTGTAAATATTAATAGTTGTAAATAGCCATCAATATGCTAAGCTTGCGCTTGCTTGGAGCCCCTTCCAAGTAAGCGCTCATACCCTTCCCCCCTGGTCCGGTTGCATCCCGGATCAGGGCCTTTTGGGCCAAACCCGATTTCGCTTCATCTGGCGGTATCCCATTCCGGAGGCTTCTCCGCCTCGCTTCCCGTCCTATACTTGCCGGGCTATCATCATTGAGCTGAGCGATGATGGCGGTGCAAGGCTTCAAAAATGAACGAAGGCCCCCTCGGCATAGGCATCGGATCTGCTTGTATCGCGATGGTTTTGGCTGGATGCGTGTCAACCCGGGAAGTGTCTCTTGCACCCGATACCGTGCGAATAGATACGCAGGCACAAAACATTATGTTTGCCGGGCAGGCGCTCCCCCAAACGCTGCGTGCGGCGGCGCGGGCAACTCTCGCTCGCGGCTATACACATTTCAAGTTCGCCGATGCCGGTGCCGCGGCAAGTACCTTTGGAACGTTCATGGTCACCGGTTCGCCCTCAACCAATTCAGCCACGGCCGTGATCATGTTTCATGCGGACGACCCGCAAGCGAAAGACGCCTTCGATGCTGCGGAAGTCCTTAAACAGTATCGATGGTAAGCTTTCCGGCACCAGGCCAGCCCGGGTAGTTTCCCTGAGAGAAACGCCGCACGGGGCCGCAAATGCGAACGGCGTGCTGCCTCCGGCGGTACAGGCGCCAGAGTGCGCGTTCTATGGCGTTCGGGGCCCAATGCCATCAAGGTGTGCTCTGCGATCCAGCCGGTACCCTAGGTATTTGATGCCGTTCGAACATTTTATGTTCAGGAAATTATTTATTTTTACGGGGCCGGAAGACCGGGGGGCGCTCAATAAAGAACGCGGCTCGATGACAACGATCGTGTCCTGTTTCATACCGATTTTTTCGAGAACGCGGCGTGAGCGCCAGTTTTCCATACGTGAAAATGCAACAACCGCCGGGTATTTCAGCACACGGAAGGCATGGTCCAGAATCGCCTGGGCCACCTCCGGCGCAATCCCCTGGCCCCAAGCGGTTCTGACAAACCGGAATCCGAGCACATTTGTTTCCCCTCCGGCTGGATTCTCACAGAGCCCCGCCAAACCAAGCAGCCCCGGCTGGTCTTTCCATTCGACGGCCCAGAAATCCCGTGGCGAGCCCGACTTAATTTGAAATCGAATCTTTTCCCGGAGAGCCGCGGGATCGGGATTTTCGAGGGGGAGCGAGGGGAGCATCTCGCTGTAGCGATAGACCTCGGGATCGAGATCCATCTGCAAAATAGCATCAATATCCTCACGGCGGCGCGGACGAAGACGGAATCGCGCAGTTACAAGGCAAGGAGGTGGCCGCATTGGTATTCTGGCCCTTTCTTCCCCCGCATCAAATCTTGTTTCATTATTCGTGGCAAAATCGTGGCGGCGGGCGCTCGATGTCCGTGAGTTGAGAAAACCCCGTGCCCATTCCGCTGGCGTTCTGGAATACCTAGTGCAAGTGATTGTTCTGGCGGATGGAGCCGGGTGAAAGAAAGCATACAGCCCTCTTGCTGTGCGCTGGACGATGAGGAGTACCATCATGGCGGGACCAGCCCCAAAGTCTCCCGCATCTGTCCCGGCTGTATGACCTTTGGCGCACCTGGCCGGGGCACTCACCGCAGGATCCTTCAGCGAGGAGAAGAGCCGCCCTCTCATCAGGCAGGCCCTCGATCTTGGGATCAATTCCTGGATACGGCGCATTCCTGTTCCGATGGCGGTTCGGAAGAGATCGCCGGCCGTGCCCCCAAGGATTTCGCCCGCCGCGGCGGGCAGCACTCTCGCTCACGCTGGCGCCGGAACACGCTGGCGCCGGAAGAAGCCGCAATGCCCGAAGCCCCTTATGTGCCGCAAGGCATAGCCGGGTTCCAGTAGACGAGATGGCGTCTTTCAGGATTGTGCCGCCCGGGCCCAAGGCGGGGTGGTAAAGCAGCGCGCAAGATGGTCGAGCAGGACGGTCACCCGCGCCGGACGCAAGGTGCCGGGAGGCGTCACGAGATTGAGCGCAATCGGCGTGATCTCCCAGCCAGGAAGCGCCTCCTCAAGACTTCCATCCCGCAGCTCTTGCCAAATCATGAACTCGGGCTGGAGCGCCATGCCAAGGCCCGCGAGCAGCGCTGGTTTCAAGGCATCGCCATTGTTCACGCGCAAGCGGCTGCGCATCGGTGACACATATTCGCCTTCGTGAAGGTGATGAAAGCGCCAGATGCCGGGCGAGGCGGTGTTCGTGTAGATGAGCGCGGTGTGGGCTGCAAGGTCGCGCGGGTGTGCCGGCCGCCCATTGCGTGCAAAATAGGCCGGGGAGGCGACGAGCGGGCGGCGCACCGCGCAAAGGCGCCGCGCGCGAAGCGTGGAATCCGCCATGGCAGCGATCCGCAGCGCGACGTCGAAACCGCCGCCAACCAGGTCCACCATCTCATCGCTGAGATGCAGCTCGATCCCGACGTCGGGGTAAAGCATCATGAACTCAGGCAAGACAGGCGCTAGGTGAGAGACGCCAAATGACATGGGCGCGGCCATCCGGACGAGCCCGCGCGGCTTTTCGGCCTGGGCCGAAGCCTCGGCCTCTGCCGCCTCTCCTTCCGCGAGAATCCGCCTGGCGCGGTCCAACGCGCCGCGCCCTGTTTCCGTCAGCGAAAGGCGCCGTGAGGTGCGATGGAGGAGTAGAGAGCCAAGCCGCCGCTCGAGGCGGCTCACGGCTTTGGATACGGTCGGTTTCGACATGTGGAGCGCCGCCGCCGCGCCGGCGAAGGAGCCCGTCTCCGCCACTTTGGCAAACACCGCCCAGGCTTCGAGATCAGGAAGGTTGGTCATGCAATTTTTGGCATCGATGAATTTCGATCATTTTCGTTTTCTAACCATGGGCGCGCATCTATCTCATTTCTCACAAGAGGCCAAGTAACCAAGGAAATGTGAGATGATTGAACTTCGGCCTTTCAGCAGTTTGGGCAGTGCCAGCCATGGCTGGCTGAATGCCAAATATCACTTCTCATTCGCGGGTTATTATGATCCCGCCCGGATGAACTGGGGTTCCCTTCGTGTCTGGAACGATGACACGATTGCGCCTCACACCGGCTTCCCGCCGCATCCGCACCGCGACATGGAGATCATCACCTACGTCCGGAAGGGGGCAATCACCCACGAGGACAGTCTCGGCAACAAGGGCCGGACCGAGGCAGGCGACATCCAGGTCATGTCGGCAGGCTCTGGAATCACTCATAGTGAATACAACCGCGAGGATGGGCCAGCGGAACTCTTCCAGATTTGGATTGAGCCGGGAAGCCGGGGACAGGCTCCGGCCTGGGGCGCGCGGCCATTCCCAAAGAGCGAGCGCGCCGGCAAATTTGTGATTTTGGCCTCGGGTTTTGCTGCTGACACGGGCGCGCTGCCGATTCGCACCGGTGCGCGTGTCCTCGGCGCAACCCTGAAAGCCGGCCAGACGGCCGAGTATGCGCTTGGCTTGGAACGCCGCGGCTATCTTGTCCCCGCGACGGGGGCGGTCGAGGTCAATGGGCTGCGGATAGGGGCGCGCGACGGCGCGGCGATCCGGGATGTCGAGACCCTTCGCGTGACCGCCCTCGAAGACGCCGAAGTCGTCCTCGTCGATGCCGCCTGACGGCGCAGGCTGCGGTTCTTCCAATCAACCATCCGCCTCGGAGATAGCCCATGAGCAAGGTTCTGGTCCTTTATTATTCGTCCTATGGCCATATCGAAAAGATGGCGGAAGCCGTAGCCGAAGGCGCTCGCGAGGCCGGGGCCACGGCCGACATCAAGCGGGTGCCAGAAACGGCGCCGGAGGACGCCGCCAAGGCCGCCCATTTCAAGCTCGATCAGCGCGCGCCCATTGCGGCAATCGAGGATCTCGCGGCTTATGACGCGATCATCATCGGAGCGCCGACCCGATTCGGGCGGATGCCATCCCAGATGGCTGCATTTCTGGATCAAGCGGGCAAACTCTGGTTGAGCGGGGCGCTTGTGGGCAAGGTTGGCTCCGCTTTCACCTCGACCGCCACCCAGCACGGGGGCCAGGAGATGACGTTCTTTTCGATGATCACCAATCTCCTGCACTTTGGGATGGTGGTCGTCGGGCTGCCTTACAGCTTCCAGGGCCAGATGAGGCTCGATGAGGTGACGGGCGGGGCACCCTACGGGGCGACAACGATTGCTGCTGGTGATGGAAGCCGTCAGCCGAGCGTGAACGAGCTTGCCGGCGCCCGCTTTCAAGGCCGCCATGTGGCAGAAATCGCCAGCAAGCTTTCCGGTTAAGCCCGGAACCGAATTGCGCAAAAAAAACCGCCTGGCCAAAAGGTTCGGTCAGGCGGCAAGCACCGCAATTGCGGTTTAAACCCTAGAACTTGGCGACGATGTCTCCGCCAAATGTGACCTGCGAGCTTTTGGTGCCGGTCCCGAAGGGCACACCCGCGAAGTTGACCGTGCCGGGAGTGCCCAGGAAGCCGCCCGTGCCATTGAAGGGCGTTGTGCCGTTCAGGGACGTATCGTAACGAACCTCTGGCCGGAAAACGAGGCCCTTAAGCACCGGGGTTCCATCGGGAATAGGGGGCGAGATATTGAGGCCTGCCGTCAACTCAAGATACGTCGTTCCGGCGCCGAATGGTCCGCCGCCAAATGAGCTGTTGAGGAAGCCGTTTTCAGCGTTGACGAAGTCGAAATTGCCGGGGAAGGCAGCAACAAAGAAATTGTTGGTATCACGCCAGACCTCGGCGCGGCCGACAAGCGAAAGCCAATCAGTGGTCTTATAGATCGCGTATTGCGCGATACCGTAGCCGCTCGGATGGAAACCGCCGGAACCAAAGGCATTAGTACCGAATGTCCCGTCGTCGTGGATATAGTTGAGATCGGTGATCAGAGTGAGCGCATCCGTGACCTTCCAGGTCGCATTGAGGTCGTTGAGATAACGCAGCGTGGTGGTTGGATTGCAACTGCAGAACGCATACTCATTTATGGTGTTGTTGAAGCCGTTGGTATTGGGATTCGACGGCCCGATATGGGTGGTTCCGAGAATCGTGAGATTGCCGCCGAGGAGGTTCAGGCCGATACCGCCTTCAAACGCCGGGTGGCTAGAGGGGGTCCCAAAGCTCGTATTCACACCCGTGACGATGCCCGCGTAAATGTCGACCATGGGATCGACATGGGAGATCGTCATGATGCCGGTATCCACGAAGGGGATACCGAAGTTGTACATATACGAGTGGGAGTAGAGATAATTGGTGGTCGGGTCGATCGTCTCGATGCCCAGGAGCGTGACAAATTGGCCGGCTTTGATGTCGATGCCGCCCGAGAACAGCCAGGGGGTATGCACAACGCCCCATGCCTCGATGGGCGTGATCTGGGACCAGTCGTTGATGGCGTAATCAAGCTCACCGGTATAGTGGTTAAAGCGCGCGTCCGTGCCGTACTGCCCCTGCAATTTGAACCCGAAATCATAGCCCGTGGCTTTGGGATCAAGAGGGCGCTGGATGGTCAACAAAATCGAATTGAGGAGAGGCGTATTGGCCTTATCAGTGTAAAGATGGCCAAAATTTAATCCGTCGGCGGGGCTGTCGGGATTGAACGTGATGCCGGCGTCCACCGAGCCTGACACCGTTAGCGTATCCCACCAGCTGGCGGGTGGCGGTGTCGGGGCGGGCTCGGCGGCGCGGGCAAAACCGCCCGGGAAGCCGAGGATGGTGCCAGCGCAGAGGGCAGGCATCAGAAGGGATTTGAACGGACGAGGCATCAACCTATCTCCCAGCAAAGCCATTAGGTCAACTTGGTTGATGCTTAGCCTGCACCGCAAAATTTTTTTTGCAATAATTGCCGGATTTGCTCCTGCGTATTCTGACCGCTCCGATGCGCTTTTATCACAGTTTGCGTAATAACGCGGCAGTAATCCATGCTCTCGCGAGCCTGTAAGCGCCTTCAACCTGGGGATCTGGAGCAGCAATGGATAACGGGAGTATCAAAACACGAGCGCTTTGACGTTTTTGACACCCGGAAGCTGCTTTATTTCGCTGAGCAGCTTCTCCGGGACGGGGCCATCCACCTCAACGAGGGCGACCGCCGAACCGCCCGCCCGGTCACGGCCGAGCGCGAAAGTTGCGATATTGATCGAGGCGTTTCCGAGGAGGCTGGCGAACCGGCCAACGAACCCCGGTTTGTCTTCATTGCTTACGTAGATCATCAGAGGGGCAACGATGGCATCGACTTCGATTCCGTTGATCGAGATGACACGCGGCTTGCCATCGTGGAAGACTGTGCCCGAGATCCTGTGTTCCTGTTCTTCCGTTACGATGGAGAGAGTGATCAGCGATTCGTAATCGGTCTCGGCGGCGCGGGTCACTTCGTCGATCGCGATCCCGCGCTCCTTGGCGACGCTCGGCGCTGAAACGATATTGACGTCGGCGAGCAAGGGCCGCAAAAGCCCTGCGATCGCTGCCGCCGTCAGCGCCTTCGTATTCAATTGGGCGACACTCCCCTCATAGGTGATGACCGCTCGCGTTATCCCGCTTTCGACGGCTTGCCCGGCAAAAGAGCCGATCTGGCCAGCGAGCGCAATGAAAGGCTTGAGTTTGGGTGCCTCCTCGGCAGTGATCGAGGGAAAATTGACCGCATTCGAAATGGCGCCGCGAATCAGGTAATCCGACATTTGTTCGGCGGTTTGGAGGGCGACATTCTCCTGTGCCTCGCTCGTCGAGGCGCCGAGATGGGGCGTGCAGACGACGTTTGGATGGCCGAAAAGCGGATTGGCTGTGGCGGGCTCGGTCGAGAATACGTCGAAAGCCGCCCCCCCCACATGGCCTTTGTCGAGAAGCGCGCGCAATGCCTTTTCGTCGACGAGCCCGCCGCGCGCGCAATTTACGATTCGCACGCCCTTCTTGGCCTTGGCGAGATTTTCCGCTGACAGGATGTTTTTCGTTTGAGGCGTGACAGGGGTGTGCAGCGAAATGAAATCGGCTTGGGAAAGCAGTGTTTCGAGATCGACCTTCTCAACTCCAAGATCAAGGGCGCGTTCAGGCGAAAGAAAAGGATCGAAGGCGATCACGCGCATATGGAGACCGATCGCCCGGTCGGCGACGATCGAGCCGATATTGCCGCAGCCGATGATGCCCAGCACCTTTCCGGTGATCTCGACGCCCATAAAGCGGTTCTTTTCCCATTTGCCGGCCTGCGTTGAAGCATCCGCCTGCGGGATCTGCCGCGCGAGCGCAAACATCATTGCGATCGCATGTTCGGCGGTGGTGATGGAATTGCCGAACGGCGTATTCATCACGATGATTCCCTTCGCGGTCGCGGCTGGAATATCGACATTGTCAACACCTATCCCGGCGCGGCCGATCACTTTCAGCCGCGCGGCGCGGTCGAGCAGTTTGGCGGTGACTTTGGTCGCCGAGCGAATCGCAAGGCCATCGAACTCACCGATGATACTCGCGAGCTTCTCCTTATCCTTGCCGAGGCCCGGCTGAAAATCGGCGTCAATTCCGCGCTCCTTGAAGATGGCAACTGCGGCTGGCGACAAGGCATCCGAAATCAACACACGCGGAGCCATGGAGCTGTCTCCTTGCTATGTCTCTGAATATTGCATCTTTTGCAGGCTCTTTGGGGGACTTCCGAGGCGTCAGGGCGCGCTTAGGGCGTGTTTAGGGCGTGCCAAGCCACTCCAAAAGCCTGGGCGGACAACTTGCGCCAGGCTTGGTATCCTGCGGCTCTCGCGGACGCCTTGGGCCAGCTGAGGAACCGGACCACGTTCCTTTTGCCCGGTTCGGCGGAATTCAGGCGGCCTTGGCGAGATCGGCCTTGGATCTAGCAAATGCAAAATCGAGCCAGGGCGTTAGCGCCTCGATATCCTTCGCCTCTACGGTGGCGCCGCACCAGATTCGAAGGCCGGGCGGCGCATCCCGGTAGGCGCCAATGTCATAGGCGATCCCTTCCCTTTCGAGGAAGTTTTCAATTGATTTGCTAAAAGCTGCCTGGCCCGCATGTGAAAGCGACGTGACAGCCGGATCGACAACCTTGAGACAGATGCTTGTATTCGACCGGATTTTCGGGTCGGCCGCGAGAAAATCCACCCAAGGCGTGCGATCCACCCAATCGCTGAGCGCTTTCGAATTGGCGTCGGCGCGGGCGATGAGAGCATCCAAGCCGCCAAGGGATTTTGCCCAGTTTAGTGCGTCGATGTAGTCTTCGGTGCAAAGGAGAGAAGGGGTGTTGATGGTTTCGCCTTCGAAAATCGCCTCGATCAACTTGCCGCCATGGGCCAGGCGGAAGAGCTTTGGCAGGGGCCAGGGCGGCGTGTAGCTCTCAAGCCTCTCGACGGCGCGAGGGGAGAGGATCAACATGCCATGAGCAGCCTCGCCGCCAAGTGACTTCTGCCAGGAAAATGTGGTGGCATCGAGCTTTGCCCATTCAAGTTTCTGGGCAAAAGCCGCGGACGTCGCATCGCAAATCGTCAGGCCCCTGCGATCGGCTGGGATCCAATCCGCATTGGGGACGCGCACACCGGATGTCGTGCCATTCCAGGCGAAGACGACGTCATTGTCGAAATCCGCACTTGCAAGATTAGGAATTGAACCATAGTCCGCGACAAACGCGCGTGCCTTGGCCAGTTTCAGCTGTTCGACAATGTCGGTGACCCAGCCTTCGCTGAAGGACTCCCAGGCAAACACATCGACACCGCGCTGGCCGAGCAGGGACCAAAGCGCCGTCTCGACGGCGCCCGTATCAGAGCCCGGGATAATGCCGACCCGGTAATCCTGTGGAACCTGCAACACCTCGCGTGTCAGATCGATTGCGAGCTTTAGCTTGGCTTTGCCAGCCTTGCTCCGGTGCGAACGTCCGAAAGGGGTGTCCTGAAGATTTTGGAGCTGCCAGCCGGGGTGTTTGGCGCAAGGGCCGCAAGAAAAATTAGGCCGCGCGGGACGCGCAGCGGGAGTTGTCGCTACCATAGTGACCATCCTTCCAGATGGGCGCCTTTCGTTGGGGAAAGGTGTCCCGCCCGTTTAGGTACGCCCGGGCGCCCCCTTGGTCAAGGAAGGGAAGAAGGGAAGGCCGCCTTCGAAGCAATGAAGCTCCACGCTTCCAGCAGCGCGGCCCGTGCCAGATTGGTATGGAGACAACTCAAATGGCGGCGCGGCCGGATGGATAGGTTAGGGCGCGCTTCCCAAGGAGCCGCCCGTCCGTATTCAGGACGGGTGGCCCCTTAGGCCAAATCACCAGAGCTCGCTTAGATGCTCGGCCACGAGAGCCGCCCGCTGCCGTGCTGCCCACACATTGCCACGGCGGCAGTCCAAAAAAGCCTGCCGGAGCTCATGCCTCATGAAACTGACTTCCGGTCCAGAGCTCTTGAGGCCAAAGCGGCCCCACATGATCTCCTGGCTGGGCTTTTGCGGCGTTCCGAAGCCGATCGCATTCCATTGCGCCTCGAGCTGTCTAAGCTCGGGCATGCAATAGTTCTGCGGCGCGGCCTGCGCCTCTGCTGTTGAGACGCACCCGAGAACAGCTGCGCCCGCCAGCGCGCCGATCGCAGCGAGACGCCCCGCCCCGGCAAGCATCCCCGTCCGCCCCTGACCCTCAGCTGCACCTATGATATGTGACATGTTCGATCCTCACAGTTCGCGTCGATGAGGAATGCTCAAGCATTGCGCACCAAGCATTGCGCACAATGCGAATGCTCGATGGCCAAACGCTCCTGCGGGCGTGATGTTCGGAGTGCTTGTACAATTTTCTGGATAAGCAGCTGATATGGAGAGGGAAGACGGGGAAGAAATGCGCGAGCTGCGCTCGCCGGTTGCCGTGCCGCCCGCAGAGCGCTAGGTTGCAGCCACCCTGGTGAGAATCTGGTTTCAACGGTGACCCAAAGCCTTTTCGCCCTTCTATTGGGCTATCTTTGCGGCTCTATTCCCTTTGGCCTCATTTTGACGCGCGCGGCTGGAACCTCCGACTTGCGTGCGATTGGATCCGGCAATATTGGTGCGACCAATGTTTTGCGCACCGGCCGCAAGGATTTGGCTGCCTTAACCCTTCTCTTCGATCTTTTGAAGGGCACGGTTCCGGTCCTGGCCGCCGCTTATGTCGCGCCTGGCGATCCCAAGCTTTCCGCCGCCCTCGGGGCCTTTCTTGGTCATCTGTTTCCGGTCTGGATCCGGTTCAGAGGGGGCAAGGGGGTTGCAACCTTCCTCGGCTGCCTTCTCGCCGCCGCTTGGCCGGCGGCACTTGCATTCGGAGCCATTTGGCTCGTTATCGCTTTCCTCACCCGTTATTCCTCGGCGGCCGCCCTCGCGGCCAGCGCGCTCACTCCGGTCATTCTCGGCTTAATGGGCGAATCCCAATCCGCCCTCATGTTTGGCCTGATGGCGGTCCTTTTGTGGACGAAGCATCGCGCCAATATCTCGCGGCTCCTGGCGGGCACGGAATCGAAGATCGGATCGAAGTGATGGAGGGCATGCCGTATGCCCCCGCAACTCTGCGTCCCCTCGGCGATGATGAGCGCTTCAACTGGTTGCGCCTTTTGCGCTCCGAAAACATCGGCCCGCGGACATTTGCCATGCTGCTCAGCCGGTACGGAAGCGGTGGCGCGGCGCTCGCGGCTCTGCCTTCCTTGATCGCGAACGGCAAGGCCGGCCGTCCGATTCGTATTGCAACCGTTGAGGAAGTCGAACGGGAGATCGAGGCGGCGTATCGTGCTGGGGCGCGCTTCATCGGGATCAGCGAGCCGGACTATCCCGCGCTCCTGCGGCGTATTGCTTCGGCGCCCCCGTTGATCGCCGTGCGCGGCAATGTTTCGAGCCTGCACCGTTCGAAGGTCGCGATTGTCGGCGCCCGCAACGCTTCAGCAGCTGGGCTCGCCTTCACCTCGCGGCTTGCCCGCGGAATTGCGCGGGCCGGACACGTCATCGTCTCCGGGCTCGCGCGCGGAATTGACGCGCGGGCGCATCAGGCAACAATCGAGACGGGAACAATTGCTGTTCTCGCTGGCGGCTTGGGGAATATTTATCCAGCCGAACACGAAAATTTGCTTGAACAAATTGTCGAGCAGGGCGCGGCGGTCAGCGAAATGCCCTTCGGCTGGGAGGCGCGGGGGCGCGACTTTCCCCGCCGCAACCGGATTGTCGCGGGCCTTTGCCGGGCGATTGTCGTCGTTGAGGCCGCGCGCCGGTCCGGCTCGCTCATTACGGCGAAATTCGCTGCCGACGCAGGACGGGAAATTTTTGCGGTACCGGGCTCGCCGCTAGATCCGCGGGCGGAAGGCACTAATGATCTTTTGCGGGACGGTGCGGCATTTTGCACCAAGGCCGAGGATGTCACGAGTGCACTTGCTGAGCAAAACTTGTCTCGCGAGGCGGATGCCGGTTTTTTCGATCCCCCAGGCATAGACGGCTCCTACGAGCCGCTATGGGACGAGCTTGATCTGACGGAGATGGGGAAAGCGTCCCATCCTGTGGCTGCACCTCTTGAGCCAGAGGCCGCTGAGGCGAAGATAGCGGGGAGTGTCTCCGAGGGGCTCGCGCCCCTCGCAAAGCCAGCGCCCGCCGCGGAAGACATCGAACACCGCCTTATCGCTCTTCTGGGTCCAGTGCCAGTCCAGGTCGATGAACTCGCCCGCATCGCAAACACTCCAGCGCGGGAGGTGAGAACGGCTCTGCTTGCTCTGAAGCTCGCGGGGCAGGTCGAATGGCATGGCGGCGATCTTGTGTCGGCGCTGCCCGCGAACTTGTCCTCTGCTGGCCATCGCGAGGAATGACGCGGCCGGCCTTTGGGCGCCTTTTATGCGGGATAGGCCATTGAATAGGCAAACAGGAACTTTCAGGAGCAAGGCGGGGGCGCTGCTGAGGCGAAATTGAAAGGCCTCTTGCGCAGTTGGTTGCACTGCGGTACGGATCGCTCCCGGAATCGAAGCGGGGGCCAATGCCTTGACTTCGGCTTCTGAACTTTGGCCGACCCGATCCTGCTCACGCCTAAGATTGAGCCATCTCATGCCGAGCCTATTCGAACAATATCTGCCGCTCGCGGTTTTCATGGCGGTTGCTGCCGTGATTTCCGGTGCCCTGCTGCTTGCCCCATTCCTTGCGGCCTTCAAGGCGCCGGACCCGGAAAAGCTCTCCGCATATGAATGCGGTTTCAACGCCTTCGACGATGCTCGCATGAGATTTGACGTGCGCTTTTATCTCGTGTCACTGCTCTTCATCATCTTCGATCTCGAGGTGGCGTTTCTATTTCCTTGGGCCGTGGCGTTTCGCGAAGCCGGGGCCTTCGGCTTCTGGTCGATGATGGTCTTTCTTGCTGTCTTGACCATTGGGTTTGTGTACGAATGGAAGAAGGGAGCGCTCGAATGGGATTAAACCTGCCGCGCGATGCCGCCAGCACGGCGGCGGCCGACCCTTATTTTCTTTCCATCAATGATCGCCTCGCCGATAAGGGATTTCTTGTCACGACGGCGGATGAGCTGATCAACTGGGCGCGCACAGGCTCTCTCATGTGGATGACCTTCGGGCTTGCCTGTTGCGCCGTAGAGATGATGCAGGCTTCAATGCCGCGCTACGACATCGAGCGTTTAGGTTTCGCGCCGCGCGGCTCGCCGCGCCAATCGGACGTGATGATCGTCGCGGGCACGCTCACCAACAAGATGGCGCCGGCGCTGCGCAAGGTCTATGATCAAATGCCCGAGCCCCGTTATGTCATCTCCATGGGCTCCTGCGCCAATGGCGGCGGCTATTACCATTATTCTTATTCGGTCGTGCGCGGCTGCGACCGGATCGTGCCTGTCGATATCTATGTTCCCGGCTGCCCGCCTTCGGCGGAAGCGCTCGTTTACGGGATCTTGCTGCTTCAAAAGAAGATCCGGCGCACCGGAACGATCGAGAGGTAAATCATCTGGCAAGCGAAGGGATCGAGATTCGCGGCCAAAAATGCGAAAAGATTGACAGTTTCGGAATTTCCGAGGCGCATGGCGGAAAGATGAGATGGACAGCGGCCTGAAACAACTTGGCGAGTCAATCGCGGCGGCTCTTCCTGGCGCCATCAGCGGGATTTCAACAGCCTATGACGAATTGACTTTGACGGTCGAGGTGCCGCGCCTTATCGAGACGGCGGCTTATCTGCGCAACGATCCGAGTTGTCTTTTCGTATGTTTCATCGATCTCACGGCGGTTGATTATCCGGTGCGCGCGAAGCGCTTCGACGTCGTGACTCATCTTCTCTCGCCGAAGCACAACCGGCGCATTCGAATCAAAGTCGAGACTGATGAAGCAACGCCGGTTCCATCGCTCACCGGCCTTTATCCCGGGGCGAACTGGTTTGAGCGCGAAGCCTACGATCTTTTCGGTGTGATCTTCGAGGGCCATCCGGATTTACGGCGCCTGTTGACCGATTATGGCTTCGATGGTCACCCGATGCGGAAGGATTTTCCCATGACGGGCTATGTCGAGGTCCGCTATGACGATGAGCAGAAGCGTGTCGTCTATGAGCCGGTTCAGCTCACTCAGGAATTCCGCTCATTTGATTTCCTTTCCCCTTGGGAAGGTGCGATCGATTATGTCCTGCCCGGCGATGAAAAGGCCTCGGGCAAATCCCAATGACGAACACCGCTCGGCTCATTCAAGATGAATGCTTAAAATGAACGAAAATCCGGTCCGCAATTTCGCGATCAATTTTGGCCCGCAGCATCCCGCGGCCCATGGCGTGCTCCGGCTCGTTCTCGAACTTGACGGCGAGGTCGTCGAGCGGGTTGATCCTCATATCGGCCTTCTCCATCGCGGAACCGAGAAGCTGATGGAGGCGCGCACCTATTTGCAGAATGTGCCCTATTTCGACCGGCTCGATTATGTCGCGCCGATGAATCAGGAGCATGCTTTCTGCCTCGCCATCGAGAAATTGCTTGGCCTTGAAGTGCCGCGCCGGGGGCAATTGCTGCGGGTTTTATTTTGTGAAATTGGCCGCATTCTCTCGCATCTTCTCAACCTGACGACCCAGGCCCTGGATGTTGGCGCCTTGACGCCGCCGCTGTGGGGCTTTGAGGAACGCGAGAAGCTTATGGTTTTCTACGAGCGTGCATCCGGAGCCCGGATGCATGCCAATTATTTCCGCCCCGGCGGCGTGCATCTGGACGTGCCTCCGCAGTTGCTCGATGACATCGCGGCCTGGTGCGATCCTTTCTTGAAGGTCTGCGATGATTTGCAGACGCTCTTCATCGAAAACCGTATCTTCAAGCAGCGCAATGTCGACATCGGGGTCGTCAGCCTCGAGGATTGCTGGCGCTGGGGTTTTTCTGGCGTCATGGTGCGCGGCTCGGGCGCGCCCTGGGATCTGCGCAAGGCGCAGCCCTATGAGTGCTATGAGGAGATGGATTTCGACATCCCCGTTGGAAAGCACGGCGACAATTACGACCGGCAAGTTATTCGCATGGAAGAGATGCGCCAGTCGGTCAGAATCATAAAGCAGTGCGTCGAAAAGCTTTCGGCTCCAGATGGGAAGGGGCCGGTTGCCGCGAGGGATGGAAAGGTCGTGCCTCCGTCGCGTGCCGAAATGAAGCGTTCGATGGAAGCGCTGATCCATCATTTCAAGCTCTATACCGAAGGCTTCCATGTGCCAGCGGGCGAGGTCTATTGCGCGGTCGAGGCGCCGAAAGGCGAATTCGGCGTTTATCTCGTCTCGGATGGCACCGATAAGCCCTATCGCTGCAAGATCAGGGCGCCGGGCTTTGCCCATCTTGCGGCCATGGACTTTCTTTGCCGCAAATCAATGCTTGCTGATGTGAGCGCGATTCTGGGTTCGATCGACATCGTCTTCGGCGAGGTAGACAGGTGATGCTGCTGCCCGCTGCCCGGTTATCTCCGCTTCATCTGCATTTCGGGAAAGCATTTCTCATGGAACACGCCGCTCACGCGGCCGCCACACCCAAGAGCTGAGTTCATGTCCGTTCGCCGTCTCGCCGATCAACAACCGGATTCCTTCGCCTTCACGCCCGAGAATGAGCAAAGATGCGAGGAGATCCTCAAGAAATATCCGGAAGGCCGCAAGGCTTCCGCGGTGATCGCGCTCTTGTGGCTGGCGCAGAAGCAGAACGATTTTTGGCTGCCGAAACCCGCAATTGAACTCGTCGCGAAGAAACTCGGCCTGCCTTTGATCCGGGTGCTCGAAGTCGCCACTTTCTACACGATGTTCAATCTTTCCCCCGTCGGAAAGTTCCATGTCCAGATGTGCGGCACGACGCCTTGCATGCTCGCCGGATCCGGCGCGATCAAGAACATTCTCCAAAGGCGCATCGGTGAGCAGGGGGCCGTGACGGCGGACGGTAAGTTCTCCTGGGTTGAAGTCGAGTGTCTGGGAGCGTGCTGCAATGCGCCGATGGTTCAGATCAATGAAGATTATTATGAGGATCTGACGCCGGAAAATTTCGAGAAATTGCTTGATGATCTTGCCGCCGGCCGTCCCGTGAAGACGGGTTCCCAGCAAGGCCGCGTCACATCCGAGCCCGCAGGCGGCCTTACGTCTTTGACGTCCCTTTACGGTGCCGATGGCCGCTCCGGTCCCATGAGCACGCTTGGTCCTAATCAATCGTAAGGTCGCGAGATATGCTCGAAGACAAGGATCGAATCTTCACCAATCTTTACGGTTTCGGCGACTGGCGCCTCAAGGGTGCGATCGCGCGGGGCGCGTGGGACAATACGAAGAAATTGATCGACAAGGGCCATGAGTGGATCATCAACGAGATGAAGGCCTCGGGCCTGCGGGGGCGCGGCGGTGCCGGCTTCCCGACGGGCCTCAAATGGTCCTTCATGCCAAAGCCCGATCCGGCGCGGCCATCCTATCTCGTCGTCAATGCCGATGAATCCGAGCCCGGAACCTGCAAGGACCGGGAAATCATGCGCAATGATCCGCAAATTCTGATCGAGGGCTGCTTTCTCGCCTGCTTCGCGATGCAGGCGCATGTCTGTTACATCTATATCCGCGGCGAATTCATTCTGGAGCGGGAGCGTCTCGAGGATGCGATCGCCGAGGCCTATGCCGCAAGACTCATCGGCAAGAACAATATCCATGGCTGGCCATTCGATATTTATGTCCATCATGGCGCGGGCGCCTATATCTGCGGCGAGGAAACCGCGCTTTTGGAGTCGCTCGAAGGCAAGAAGGGGATGCCCCGGCTGAAGCCGCCTTTCCCCGCCAACATGGGCCTTTATGGCTGTCCGACGACCGTCAACAATGTTGAGTCAATTGCATCCGCGCCTGCGATTCTCCGCCGCGGCGCCGCTTGGTTCGCAAGCTTTGGCGCGAAGAATAATGCAGGCACCAAGCTCTTCTGCATCTCCGGCCATGTAAACAAGCCGTGTAATGTTGAAGAGGCCATGTCCATTCCTTTCCGCGAATTGATCGAGCGTCATTGCGGCGGCGTGCGCGGTGGCTTCGATAATCTTCTCGCGGTGATCCCGGGCGGCTCCTCCGTGCCTTGCGTGCCGGCGCATGAGATCATCGATGCGCCGATGGATTTCGATAGTTTGCGCGATTTGAAGTCGGCGCTCGGCACGGCGGCCGTCATTGTGATGGACAAATCGACTGATATCGTGCGTGCGATCGCACGGATTAGCTATTTCTATAAGCACGAGAGCTGCGGCCAATGCACGCCCTGCCGCGAAGGCACTGGCTGGCTCTGGCGCGTGCTCTCCCGTATGGCGGAAGGCCGCGCGCACAAGCGCGAGATCGACATGCTGTTTGAGGTCACCACCCAAATCGAGGGTCACACAATTTGCGCGCTCGGCGATGCGGCGGCCTGGCCGGTGCAGGGTCTCATCCGGCATTTCCGTGGAGAAATCGAGCGGCGCATCGACCAATATACAGCCAATCCGCATGCGGAGCCGATTAAAGACTTTGGCATTGCTGCGGAGTAGGGATTGGCAATGGGGGAGGCGTTTTTGAACGGCTTGTGTGAAAGAAAGACAGGCCGCAGCATGGATAAACCCGTCCGTTCCGCAATGAAGTAGGAGACAGGATGCCGGATGCGCCCGACAATGTGGTTCTCGTCTATCTGCGGCGTATTGGCGAAAAAGTTGACCGGGTGATTGATGAGGCGCGCGATATTAAGGTTCGCATCACGAATCGCGAAGAAGGGCAGGCTGGCATCCATCGCAGGCTGGATCGGGTAGAGGCACGTTTGGACCGTATCGAGCGGCGTCTCGATCTCGTCGAACCGCCGCATTGAGGGCTAGGTATGAGCAAACTCATCGTGGATGACATCGAGATTGATGTCCCGCCGGAATATACGCTTCTGCAGGCCTGCGAGGAGGCCGGCGTTGAGATTCCGCGCTTTTGCTTTCATGAGCGGCTGTCGATTGCGGGCAACTGCCGCATGTGCCTTGTCGAGGTGAAAGGCGGGCCGCCGAAGCCCACGGCGTCCTGCGCCGCCGCGGTCAGGGATCTCCGGCCCGGCCCCAATGGCGAGCCGCCGGTCGTCCTCACCAAATCTCCAATGGTGAAAAAGGCGCGCGAAGGCGTCATGGAATTTTTGCTGATCAATCATCCGCTCGATTGCCCGATTTGCGATCAGGGCGGCGAGTGCGATCTGCAGGATCAGGCGATGGCGTTCGGTGTCGATTCCTCGCGCTATACGGAAAACAAGAGGGCCGTCGAAGACAAATATATCGGGCCGCTGGTGCGCACCTCGATGAACCGCTGCATCCATTGCACCCGCTGTGTGCGATTCACGGCGGAGGTCGCGGGCACCGGCGACATGGGCGCGATCGGGCGCGGCGAGGACATGGAGATCACGACTTATCTCGAGACCGCTATGCGTTCCGAGCTGCAAGGCAATATCGCCGATCTCTGTCCGGTTGGAGCCCTCTTGCCCAAACCTTATTCCTTCAAGGCGCGGTCCTGGGAACTCGTCAAGACAGAGTCCGTCGACGTCATGGACGCGCTTGGTTCAGCCATTCGTATCGATACGCGGGGGCGCGAAGTGATGCGGATTTTGCCGCGCGTCAACGATGCGGTGAATGAGGAATGGATTTCGGACAAGACCCGCCAGATCGTCGATGGTCTCAAGACCAAGCGGCTTGACCGTCCTTTCCTGCGCGACGGCGGCAAATTGCGCGAGACGTCCTGGCATGCTGCCTTCGATGCGATTGCGGCAAGGATCAAGCAGGCGCCATCCCGGCGGATTGGCGCGATTGCGGGCGACCTTTGCGCCGTCGAGGAGATGTTCGCGCTCAAGCTCTTGATGCAAAGCCTTGGTGCCGTGTCGCTCGATTGCCGGCAGGATGGCACGAAACTCAATCCGGCCTTTGGGCGGGCGAGCTACATTTTCAACCCGGGCATTACAGGTATCGACGAGGCCGATGGCCTCATCATCGTCGGCTCAAATCCGCGCAAGGAAGCGCCGGTCCTGAATGCGCGTATCCGCAAGCGCTGGCTGAGGGGCAAGTTTCCGGTCTGCGTGATAGGAGAGAAGGCCGATCTCACCTATGAATACACTTATCTCGGAGCGGGACCAGAAACGCTTGCCGGGATCATCGGCCGTTCGCCGATTGAAGCCGAAAAACCTTTGGTCCTCGTTGGTCAGGGTGCCCTGATGCGCGAGGACGGGCAGGCAATTCTTGCCCTCGCGGCTAGGGCCGCACAGGCGCTCGGCGCAATTAGGGAGGGCTGGAACGGCTTTTCGATTCTGCATACGGCAGCGGCGCGGGTCGGCGGCCTCGATCTTGGCTTCGTGCCGGGGCAGGGCGGCCTTGACGCGGCGGCCATGGCGAAAGCTGGCGCGCTCGACGTTCTCTTTCTCCTCAATGCCGATGAGGTTGCCGTCGAACCGGGTGCTTTTGTGATCTATCTCGGCACGCATGGCGACCGCGGCGCGGCACGCGCCGACGTTATCCTCCCCGGCGCGGCATACACGGAAAAATCGGGCATCTATGTCAACACCGAGGGCCGCGTGCAGTTAGCGGATCGCGCCAGCTTCCCGCCCGGTAACGCGCGCGAGGACTGGGCGATTCTCCGCGCTCTTTCCGATGTGCTCGGCCACCGCTTGCCTTTCGATTCGCTGAGAGCCCTGCGTTCCCGCCTTTATGAAACGTATCCTCATTTTGGCGAACGGGACCAGATCGCGGCACCCCAGCCTTTTGATGCCGGGAAGCTCGCCGAAGGTGCGGCCTCCTTTGCCAGCTCTCCCTTTGTGCCGGCAGTCACTGATTTCTATTTAACTAACCCGATTGCGCGCGCCTCGGCCGTCATGGCGGAATGTTCCGCGGTCGCGCAGGGTTTTGCGCGCGAGGCAGCGGAGTAGAGCCGATGACATCTTTCGCGACCACCTGGCCTTTGCTGATGATGCTCATAAAGAGCGTCGCGCTGCTCGTCGTGCTTCTGATTTTTATCGCTTATGTGCTCTACGCCGATCGCAAGATCTGGGCAGCGGTGCAGCTGCGGCGCGGCCCCAATGTGGTTGGCCCTTGGGGGCTTTTGCAAAGCTTCGCGGACATGCTGAAGTTTGTCTTCAAGGAGCCTGTCATTCCCGATGGCGCCAACAAGGGCGTGTTTCTGCTGGCGCCCTTCATCATGGGAATGCTCGCCCTTTCGGCCTGGGCTGTCATTCCGGTCAGCCCGGGTTGGGCGATTGCCAACATAAACGTCGGTATCCTTTATATTTTTGCGATTTCCTCGCTCAGCGTCTACGGCATTATCATGGGCGGCTGGGCATCGAACTCCAAATACCCGTTTCTCTCGGCGTTGCGCTCGGCAGCGCAAATGATTTCCTATGAAGTCTCGATCGGCTTCGTCATCATCACCGTGCTGCTTTGCGCTGGCTCCCTCAATCTTGGCGATATCGTCGATGCGCAGGATACGCGGTTTGGGCTGCTTGGCTGGTACTGGCTGCCTTTGTTTCCGATGTTCGTCATCTTTTTCATTTCCGCTCTTGCGGAAACGAACCGGCCGCCCTTCGATCTCGTCGAGGCGGAGTCCGAGCTCGTCGCGGGCTTCATGGTTGAATATTCCTCGACGCCCTACATGCTTTTCATGCTCGCCGAATATGTGGCGATCATCACCATGTGCGCCCTGACAACGATCTTGTTCCTTGGCGGCTGGCTATCGCCGGTTCCGTTTCCGCCTTTTACCGAGATCCCCGGCGCGGTATGGTTCATTCTGAAGGTCTGCCTCGTCTTCTTCATGTTCGCCATGGTGAAGGCGTTCGTGCCAAGATATCGCTATGATCAGCTGATGCGGCTTGGCTGGAAAGTGTTTCTGCCCATCTCCATTGGTATGGTCGTTCTCGTGGCCGGGGTGCTCCAAGTAACCGGCTGGAGCGCGGGAATGGGTCATTAGCGGATAGAGGTTTGCACCGGGCCAGCTTGCAAGGACAATCGAAAATGAGACTGGATCGTGCCGCCAAGGCAGTTTTCCTGACCGAATTTGTGAGCGCTTTCCTTCTTTCGATGCGCTACTTCTTCAAGCCGAAGCCGACGCTCAATTATCCTCACGAGAAGAATCCGCAATCGCCGCGCTATCGCGGCGAACATGCCCAGCGCCGCTACCCGAATGGCGAGGAGCGCTGTATTGCTTGCAAGCTCTGCGAGGCGATCTGCCCTGCCCAGGCCATCACGATCGAGGCTGGGCCGCGCCGCAACGACGGCACCCGCCGCACGACACGCTATGATATCGACATGGTCAAATGTATCTATTGCGGCTTCTGTCAGGAGGCCTGTCCGGTCGATGCCATCGTCGAAGGGCCGAACGCAGAATTTGCCGTCGAGACCCGCGAGGAGCTCCTTTACGACAAAAACAAGCTTCTTGAGAATGGCGATCGCTGGGAGCGCGAGATCGCCCGCAATCTTGCGCTCGATGCGCCATACCGGTAAAGCATGAAGTTGAAAGAATCTCACAGCAAAAAACTCGGGAAGGCCATGGGCGGGTGTTTGACGTGCTCATGGTTGGGCCCGTTCATGTTCGGGCAAGACGCGCGACGGGATTTCAGCGGCCGGGAAATCAGGCAAGCGAGGGTAGGTGATGAATAGCGGTGCACTGTTCTTTTATCTGTTCTCAGCGGTGATGATCGGTGCCGCCTTCATGGTGATTTCCGCCCGCAATCCCGTTCACTCGGTGCTTTTTCTGATCCTGGCCTTTTTCAACGCCGCGGGACTCTTTGTTTTGCTCGGGGCGGAATTTCTGGCGATGATCCTGGTCGTTGTCTATGTCGGCGCGGTCGCGGTGCTGTTCCTTTTCGTCGTCATGATGCTCGACGTCGATTTCGCCGAATTGAAACAGGGATTTTTGCAATATCTGCCAATTGGCGCAACGCTGGGGCTTGTGGTTCTGATTGAGGTTGCCCTAGTCGTCGGCGTCTGGACCGTCGGGCCCGTGCCGATCGAACATGCCACGACGCCGATGCCCCCTGGCATGACCAACACGATGGCGCTCGGACGGGTGCTTTACACCCAATATCTTTATTTGTTTGAGACGGCTGGCTTCATTCTCCTGACCGCCATGATCGGGGCGATCATCCTGACGTTGCGGCACAAGGCGGGGGTGAAGCGCCAGAACGTCGCAATGCAGAATGCGCGGACGCCGGCCGAGGCGGTTGAACTGCGCAAAGTTCCCTCGAGGCAGGGAATCTAAACCCCACCATCACAAGCTTGCGTGCGCGAGCGGCGGAAAGAACCCATCATGACAGTCTCGCTTTCTCAGTATTTGATTGTCGCGGCGATCCTCTTCACGCTCGGAGCGGCGGGCATCATCATAAACCGCAAGAACATCATCATCGTTTTGATGTCGGTCGAGCTCATCCTGCTTTCGGTTAATCTCAATCTCGTCGCCTTTTCAAACTTTCTTGGCGATCTCACCGGCCAGATTTTCTCACTTTTTATCCTTACCGTGGCGGCCGCGGAAGCGGCGATCGGGCTTGCCATCCTCGTTTGCTACTATCGTAATCGCGGCACGATCGCGATCGAAGACATCAACACAATGAAGGGCTGAGTTTCCCAATGTATGCAGCCATAGTCTTTCTGCCCCTCTTGGGATTTCTGATCGCCGGGCCGTTGGCTTGGCGGCGGACCGGCGCCCGCCCTTCGGAGATCATCACCACGAGCCTTCTCTTTATCTCTTGTGCCCTCTCCTGGATCGTCTTCGTCAACGTTGCGCTGGGAACCGCACCCGCGAGCGTGTCGGTCATCGGAAATTGGTTTACCTCCGGCGCATTAAAGGTGGATTGGTCTCTCAAGATTGACACTCTGACGGCCGTGATGCTCGTTGTCGTCACCACCATCTCCGCGCTCGTGCATCTTTATTCGATTGGCTATATGGCCGATGATCCCTCGCGGCCGCGTTTCTTCTCCTATCTCTCGCTGTTTACCTTCGCCATGCTCATGCTGGTGACAGCCGACAATCTCGTCCAGCTCTTTTTCGGCTGGGAAGGAGTGGGTCTTGCCTCCTATCTTTTGATTGGCTTTTGGTATGAAAGGCCCTCCGCCAACGCCGCTGCGATCAAAGCCTTCGTCGTCAACCGCGTTGGCGATTTCGGCTTTGCGCTTGGTATCTTCCTGGTCTTTGCGCTAACCCAGTCGGTCGGCTTCGATCAGATCTTCGCGGCGGCGCCGGGGCTTGCCCATAAGACGATCCATGTTTTCGGCCTCGATGCGGATGCGCTGACGATCGCTTGCCTCCTTCTTTTCATGGGAGCGATGGGAAAATCGGCCCAGTTCCTGCTGCACACCTGGCTGCCAGACGCCATGGAGGGTCCAACCCCTGTTTCGGCGCTCATTCATGCGGCGACCATGGTGACCGCGGGCGTGTTCATGGTCGCGCGCCTCTCTCCGCTATTTGAATACGCTCCGGCCGCGCTTTCTTTTGTAACCTTCATTGGCGCGACGACCGCATTCTTCGCGGCGACGATTGGCCTCGTGCAAAACGACATCAAGCGTGTCATCGCTTATTCGACCTGTTCGCAGCTCGGCTATATGTTTGTCGGCATTGGCGTTGGCGGCTATTCCCTCGGAATCTTTCATCTTTTCACACATGCCTTCTTCAAGGCGCTCCTGTTTCTTGGCGCCGGCTCTGTCATCATCGCGATGCATCACGAGCAGGACATGCGTCACATGGGCGGCCTTTGGCGGAAGATTCCTTTCACCTGCGCCATGATGACGGCCGGCACTTTGGCGCTCACAGGATTTCCATTCACCGCAGGCTATTTCTCAAAAGACGCGATCATCGAGGCAGCCTTTGCCTCCAGCCACTCCGGCGCATTCTATGGTTTCGTGCTGACGACCGTGGCGGCGGGGCTTACCTCCTTCTACTCATGGCGGCTTGTCTTTATGACCTTTTTCGGGGCGCCGCGGTGGGCCGCTGCTGGACACGGGTCCGGGCATGGCCATGCCCCTGCTGGTCATGCGTCTCATGATCAAGTTCCGCATGCTCACGAGGACCACGGTCATGAGGATCACGGCCATGGGGCGCATCCGCTCGATCCTCATGAATCGCCGCTTTCCATGCTCATTCCCCTGGGCGTTTTGGCCGTGGGCGCTCTGTTCGGCGGTCTCATCTTTTCCTATAATTTCATCGGCGAGGGCGGCACCGAATTCTGGAAGGGAGCGCTTTATCTTGGCGCGGACAACCATATTCTCGAAGCCCGGGAAGAGGTTCCCGCCTTTGCAAAGCAGCTCCCGACGCTCTTGATGGCCTTGGGCTTCTTCGTTGCAGTCTGGTTTTATCTTTTGGCGCCCGCCGTGCCAGTGCGGCTCGCGCAAGGTGCAAAGCCGCTTTATGAGTTCCTTCTCAACAAATGGTATTTCGACGAACTCTATGACTTCATTTTCGTGCGCCCGGCCTTTTGGGCTGGCCGCTTGTTCTGGAAAGGCGGCGATGGCGCCATCATCGACCGGCTCGGACCCGATGGCGTGGCTGCCCGCGTCATCGATGTGACCGGGCGGGTCGTCAAGCTTCAGAGCGGCTATATCTATCACTACGCTTTTGCCATGCTCGTCGGCCTCGCGGCCGTCACCACTTGGTATGTGGCTTCGGGGATCCGCTAATGTTCGGCTTTGGCATTTTATCCGGTATCGTCTTTCTGCCGCTTGCGGGTGCGGCCTTTATCCTTGCTCTGCGCGGCAATGACGAGGCAACTCTTGAGAATGCGCGCCGCGCCGCGCTCGGCACGACCCTGGTCGTCTTTTTTCTCTCACTCTATGCTTATGCGAAGTTCGATCCGTCTTCCGCGGCATTTCAATTGGTCGAGGAAAAGAGCTGGTTCGGGCAGGGGCTCGTCTACAAGATGGGCATCGACGGGCTCTCCATACCCTTTCTTCTCTTGACCACTTTCCTGATGCCGATATGCATTCTCGCGTCCTGGAAATCGATCCAGGTTCGCGTCAAGGAATATCTGGTCGCGTTCCTCGTCCTTGAAACCTTGATGAACGGCGTTTTCTGCGCCCTCGATCTCGTTCTTTTTTATCTTTTCTTCGAGGGCGGTCTCATACCGATGTTTCTCATCATCGGAATTTGGGGCGGCAAGCGGCGTGTCTACGCAAGCTTCAAGTTCTTTCTTTACACACTCGCCGGATCGCTGCTGATGCTGCTTGCGATCATGGCGATGTATGGCGTCGCCGGGACGACCGATATCGTTGCCCTGCTTCAGACGCACTTCCCATCGTCCATGCAAAAATGGCTGTGGCTTGCATTTTTCGCCTCGCTTGCCGTCAAGATGCCGATGTGGCCAGTTCATACCTGGCTGCCTGACGCGCACGTCGAAGCTCCGACGGCGGGCTCCGTCATCCTGGCGGCGATCCTCCTCAAAATGGGCGGTTACGGCTTCATCCGCTTCTCCCTGCCAATGTTCCCCGAGGCGTCGGCCTACTTTGCGCCCTTTGTCTTCGCCTTATCGATCATCGCGATCATCTACACCTCGCTCGTTGCCTTGGTGCAGGAGGATATGAAGAAGCTCATTGCCTATTCATCGGTGGCGCATATGGGTTTCGTGACGATGGGCCTCTTTACCTTGACGGCGCAGGGCGTGCAGGGCGCCGTCTTCCAGATGATCTCGCATGGCCTCGTCTCGGGTGCCTTGTTCCTTTGTGTGGGTGTCGTCTACGACCGCATGCATACGCGCGAAATCGCGGCTTATGGCGGCCTCGTCAATCGCATGCCGCTCTATGCGGCGGTTTTCATGATCTTCACCCTGGCCAATGTCGGCCTGCCCGGCACGTCAGGATTCATTGGCGAGTTCTTGACGCTGATTGGTGCCTTCAGGATCAACAGCTGGGTCGCATTTCTGGCGACCACTGGCGTTATTCTCTCGGCCGCCTATGCGCTCTATCTTTACCGCCGGATCATATTTGGCATTCTCGACAAGCCGAGTCTTGCTTCGATGCGTGATCTCTCATGGCGGGAGGCGATCCAGTTTGCGCCACTCGTCGCCTTGACGATTCTTTACGGCGTCTATCCGGCGCCGGTCTTGGCAAGTTCGGAGGCGTCGATCAACGCCCTCATCAAAGGTTATGAAACAGCCCTAGCCGTGACCAAGACGGCCGCCCTGACACTGCACTAAAAGGCTTTCAGAATGTCGCATTTGCCGCTGGCCCTCGCGCATAGCTTACCGGAGCTTGTTCTGGCGGTAGGCATCCTCTTTCTTGTGCTGCTTGGAGCAATCCGAAGCAAGGATACGAGCGGCCCGGTGACCGAAATCGCCGCCGCGCTGCTCGGGGTCGCGATCCTGATCATTCTTCTTGGCGGGAAGAGCACGGCGATTGTTTTTGATGGCGCATTCATTGATGACGGCTTCGGGCGTTTCATGAAAGTGCTGGCACTTGCCGGATCGCTCGTCACCTTGGTCATGAGCCAGGATTTTATGGTTCGCGAAAAAATCGACAAATTCGAATTTCCGATTTTGATCCTTTTGGCGACCCTCGGAATGCTGATGCTGATTTCCGCGGCGAATCTCATCGCGCTCTATCTCGGCCTAGAGCTGATGTCGCTTTCGCTTTATGTCATGGCGGCCTTCCATCGCGATGACATTCGAGGGTCTGAAGCCGGACTCAAATATTTCGTTCTCGGCGCGCTCTCGTCCGGCATGCTGCTCTATGGCGCTTCCCTCCTCTATGGCTTTGCCGGCACGGTTTCCTTCACGGGGATTGCTGAAACAATCAATGGAAAGGCGTCGCTTGGCGCTGTCTTTGGCCTTGTGTTCGTGATGGCCGGGCTCTCGTTCAAAATGTCGGCGGTGCCGTTCCACATGTGGACGCCGGACGTCTACGAAGGCGCGCCGACGCCGGTCACCACTTTCTTTGCCTCGGCGGTGAAAATGGCGGCTGTCGCCATCACGCTCCGGGTTGTTCTGACTGCCTTTCCGGGTATCGCACCGCAATGGCGGCAGATCGTGATTTTCGTTTCTCTTCTTTCGATGGTGCTCGGCGCCTTCGCCGCCATCGGCCAGAATAACATCAAACGCCTCATGGCCTATTCCGCGATCGGCCACATCGGCTTTGCGCTCCTTGGTCTTGCGGCAGGCGGCGAAATGGGAGTCAGCAGTGTGCTTGCCTATATGGCCATCTATCTCGTCATGACACTTGGCACTTTCGCGGCCATTATTTCCATGCGTGTCAACGGCCAGGCCGTTGAAAACATTTCCGATCTCTCTGGCCTTGCCAAGACTGACGGCCTGACGGCGTTTTTTCTAGCGATGATGATGTTTTCTTTGGCAGGCATCCCGCCGCTCGCGGGATTCTTCGCGAAATGGTATGTGTTTAACGCGGCGATTCAGGCCGGACTTTACTGGCTCGCCGTGATCGGCGTTTTGGCGAGCGCGGTTGCCGCTTATTACTATTTGCGGATTGTGAAGATCATGTATTTCGATGAGCCTGCGCCGGCCTTTGAAAAGCCCGCACCGGCCCCTCTTGCCGTTCTTGTCGGAAGCGGGGTTCTTGTCATGTTTCTGTTTGCTTATCCAGGCGCTTTCATCGACGCCACAAACGCGGCGGCGCAATCCCTGTTCTGAAGTTCAGCTAATGGTGGTTTGCCCTGTTCCATCTCGCTGCAGCGGCCCAAGATCGCGCATTCCGCCTGGTCCAATATGACCAGCTCACCTCGACCAATGATGAAGCATTGGCTCGTGGAAAATCTGGTGACGCCGGACGGCTCTGGGTGGTCGCCGCCGAGCAAAGCAGAGGCCGCGGCCGGAGTGGACGGGTATGGTCCTCGCCGCGCGGCAATCTTTACGCAAGCCTCCTCCTGATCGACCCGGCCCCCAGGCATAGGGTTGCAGAACTCGGTTTTGTTGCTGGCGTCGCCACTCTTCATGCGTTGTGCAATCTGCTTGGCGGTGAACGGCGTCTTGCCATCAAATGGCCCAACGACATTCTCCACGGCGGCGCCAAGCTTGCCGGGATTTTATTGGAAAGCGCGAGTTTGGAGGGCGGCGGCTTCGCTTGCGTCGCGGGTGTTGGCGTGAACTGCGTCTTGCACCCCGAGGACACGCCCTATAAGGCAACCGATCTTATGACGATCTCTGGCACGCCGGTTGCCCCTGAAATTGCATTTGAACAGCTCTCGGCCGAGATGGGGCTGTGGCTTGACATTTGGGCGGAAGGTGCAGGCTTCGAAATGATCCGCGCCGAATGGCTCTCTCTTGCCGCCGGTCTTGGCGGTTGGATCAGCGTGGCCCGGCCCTCCCAGACTGTCGAAGGTATATTCGAGACCATCGATGCTAGCGGGCGCCTCATTCTTGAATGCAGTGCTGGCCGGATGGCGATCGAATCAGGCGACGTGTTTTTTGTCTCAGGCAGCGAAACCGCGGCGGCAGCTTGGAGATGAAAGGTTTTCGGCGCTGGCTTTATGCGTTGCTGGATTGTGCAAGCACTGTTGCTCCATGGGCGTGCCTTGGCTGTGGGGAGGGGACGCAGGCCCTGCGGCCACGTGTGCTTTCAAATGTGGCCAAGCGGGTTAAAGCATGGATCGGAGCTGATTCGAAAAGAGCCTGTGCCATGAAAGGTTTGTGCACATGAATGAAGGAAATGACGAACTCGTCTTTGTGCCGCTCGGAGGCCTGGGCGAAATCGGCATGAACCTCGCTCTTTATGGCTTCGGCCGTAAAGGGAGCATGAAATGGCTGATGGTCGATTGCGGCGTTGCCTTCGCGGGCCCCGATCTTCCTGGAATAGACCTCGTTGTTCCGGACATAAGTTTCATTGAAAAGATGCGGGGCGATTTGGCTGGCCTCGTCATCACGCACGCCCATGAGGATCATGTCGGCGCGATCGCCGATCTCTGGACTCGGCTAGGATGTAAACTCTATGCGACGCGTTTCGCTGCGGCCCTTCTCGAAGCCAAGCGCCTCGCCGAGCCCGGATCGCCGGAAATTCCCATTACCGTTGTCGGACAGGGAGCATCTCTCGTCATAGGGCCTTTCGGCGTCGAATTCATCGCGATGTCTCATTCCATTCCAGAAAGCTGCGCGCTCGCCATTCGTACAAGCCTTGGCACCGTTCTTCATTCGGGAGATTGGAAAATCGATACCGCGCCATCGATCGACAAGCCGACCGATGCAGAACGTCTTGCCGCGATCGGGGCGGAGGGGGTTCTGGCGCTCATCTGCGATTCGACCAATATTCTGCGCGAGGGTATAAGCCCATCGGAGGCCGATGTCGCCAGGACCTTGCGCGAGATCATTGGCAAGGCTCCTGGCCGCGTTGTCGTGACGACGTTTGCCTCCAATGTCGCGCGCATTCGCGCTGTCGCTGAGGCTGCGCTCGCCGCTGGCAGGTCGATCGTCATGGCCGGCCGGGCGATCGAGCGGGTGACGGCCGTTGCCCGCGAATGCGGCTATCTCGACGGCATTCCAGACTTCTTGAGTCTCGAGACCTTCCCCCACATCCCGCGCGACAAGGTTGTCCTTCTGGCAACCGGAAGCCAGGGGGAATGCCGTGCGGCGATCGCTCGCATGTCGGAGGGCAATCATCCTGCGGTCACGCTTGCCCCCGGTGATCAGGTGATCTTTTCATCGCGAACCATTCCGGGAAACGAAAGAGATGTGGGGCGCATCATCAACAATTTCATCCGGTCCGGCATTGAAGTCATCACCGATCGCACAGCGCTAGTTCATGCCTCGGGCCATCCTCGCCGCGGCGAGGTGGCGCAACTCTACAACTGGATCAAGCCCGAAATTGCGATCCCCTCGCATGGCGAGGATATTCATCTCGCCGAACACGCAGCTTTCGCCAAGGCGCAGGGTGTGAAGCATGTCATCCCGGCGCGCAACGGAGACATCGTGCTTCTTGCGCCCGGGCCGCCCGGGATTATGGGCGCGGCGCCGGCCGGACGGCTCTGTAAAGATGGCACCAGTTTGATTTTGGCTAGTGACGAAGGCATCAGAATGCGCCAAAGGCTCGCGGTGTCCGGGATCGTGACCATTGCTTTGGCGGTCACCGCGAAAGGCGATCTCGCGGGCGTGCCTGACGTGATGACGGCGGGGATGCCTGCGCGCGCCCGCAACGGTGCTGCAATCGACGAAATCGTCGATGACGCCTTGTTCCAAACGTTTGATCAATTGCCTCGCCCGAAGCGGCGCGATGCGGATGTAGTTTCAGTTGCCATCGAAAAAGCGGTGCGCAGCGCGATCGCGTCGGCTTGGGGCAAACGGCCAGCAGTTCATGTCCTGGTCGTTGAAGTATGACCTCAGAAAGGAGCGGGTTCGTGATCGGGCGGTTGAATCACGTCGCCATCGCAGTCAGGGACGCCATAGCCGCGAGCGCCGTCTATCACGATGTTCTTGAAGCCAAGGTGAGCGCGCTCATGGACCTGCCCGAGCATGGCGTGAGGGTGCTTTTCGTTGAACTTCCCAACACCAAGATTGAGTTCGTTGAACCACTCAGCCCAGATTCGCCCGTCGCGAAATTCCTGGATAGAAATCCGGGCGGTGGCATCCATCATCTTTGCTTCGAGGTGGACGATATTCTGGCCGCGCGTGAGCAATTGAGAAAAACGGGCGTTCGTGTCCTTGGCGATGGCAGCCCGAAAACGGGAGCGCACGGCAAGCCGGTTCTTTTCCTGAATCCCAAGGATTGCGCCGGAACCTTGATTGAACTCGAAGAGGCTTGAACGGGATCGCCATTCGTTTCAAGCGCAGCGTGGCGTGACGGGCCCTTCTTGCCGCTCCACTTATGAGCTTTTTGTCAAGCGCAGGCGCCAGGTTTTCAAGCCAGACTGCGAGTTTGTGCCTTCGGCAATCTTTTCAAATCCTTCCCGCTCGTAAAAGTGCACCGCTCGTAAATTGTCTTGATTGACATCCAAAGTGAGGTTGCCCGGGCAAAGCCGGCGCACCTCTTTGAGAAGGAGAGTTGCTGCGCCGCTTCCCTTGGCTTCGGGCGCGACCGCAAGCTGATTGAGATAGGCCGCCGCCGGATCAAAGGTCGCAAAGCCAAGCAGCCGGCCCGAGTCATCGAGCGCGCAGATCGTGACACTCCCGGCTGCTTCAAGGTTGCGCAAATGATCGATGAACCACGGCCTTCGCGCGTGAAAGTTGATGGAAGGCATCGCCTCTTGCCAGGTTGAAACCCAAAGGTCGGCAAGCCTGGAAAGATCAGCGCCGCTCCGGGGCCGCAAGCGAAAGCCCGTAATGGGGGAGGAATGCTGGGCCAAGCTTTTCGTAATCCGATGTTTCTTACGCGGGAATGTTCATGATATGGCCGGAGGCAGTTAGGCACCAAGCGCCTGCCGGCGGATATAAGCAGGGATATTTGTCACCTGCGCGGCAGCTGAATGGTGGAAAAAAAGAATTCTCTGCCTCACTCAACACCAGTATGAATCGGCTGGGTTGCGGGACAAAAGCCAGCGCTCAGGTTGAAATGAAATGCGCTTTCCCTAAGATGTTTCTTCCCTCCGCTCACAGGATACCGATTGCACTATGGATAAAGTTCAGCTTGGCGCCACATCGACAGTTGTCATCATTGGCGGCGGTCAGGCGGGCGGCGAGGCCGCGACGCTTCTGCGGCAAAACAGGTTCGAAGGCCGCATCGTCCTCATCGGCGAAGAAGACTATCTTCCCTACATGCGCCCGCCGTTATCGAAAGCATATCTCGCGCGCGAAATCACAAAAGAGGCGCTCATCTACAAGGCCGCCACCGCCTATGAAAAAGCGCAGGTTGAGATGCGCCTTGGCAAGCGTGTCGAAGAGGTCGACCGGCAGGCCAAGCGGCTTTTGCTCAATGATGGCGCGGCACTTGGCTATGACAAGCTTATCATCGCGACAGGCGGCCGAGCCCGTGAATTGCCAGTGCCGGGCGCCACCTTACGCAACATTCTTTATCTGCGCACGATCGCCGATGTCGAGGCGTTGCAGCCGCTGATGCAAAGCGGCCGGCGGCTCGTGATCGTTGGCGGCGGCTATGTTGGACTTGAGGTTGCGGCTGTCGCGGTCAAGCGCGGACTTGCGGTCACCGTGCTTGAGTCCGCTCCGCGCGTGCTCGCCCGCGTCACCGCGCCTGCCGTGTCGGAGTTCTACGAGCGCATTCACCGCGAGGCCGGAGTCGATATCCTCACCGGCGAGACGGTAAGCGGTTTTTTGGCAGATGGAGAGGAGGGCGCTGCCGGCCTTGTCCAGTGCACGAACGGCCAAACCTTTCCCGCCGATTTTGTGCTGATCGGCATTGGCCTTGTGCCGAACACCGGGCTTGCAGAGAAAGCCGGGCTTGACGTGGACGATGGGATCGTCGTTGACGCAGAGAGCCGCACGAGTGATCCCGATATTTATGCTATTGGCGATTGCGCGATGCATGCGCATCATGGCTTCTTGCGCCGGAAGATCCGCCTCGAATCGGTCCCCAACGCGCTTGAGCAGGCGCGTGCGGCGGCAGCCTCGATCATGGGGCGGCCAATTCCCGAAGCAACTGCCCCCTGGTTTTGGTCCGATCAATATGATCTCAAGCTGCAGATGGTCGGCCTCTCCGATGGCTATGATGAACTCGTGATCCGGGGCAAAACGGAGGCCTCGTCCTTCACCGCCTTTTATCTCAAGGAGGGACGGGTCATCGCGGCCGATTCGGTCAACCGGCCCGGTGATTTCATGGCCGCTAAAAGACTCGCCGGCGAGCGCATTGAGATTGCGCCCGCGTCCCTCGCTGATGAATCGGTGCCGCTCAAAACCCTGCTGCGCGCCGCGGCTGCTTAGGCTTGCGCCTCTCAAATGCAGGCAGGCCAAATGTCCTTGGACAATGCGGCTTGAAGTGCCGTTTGAATAAGCTGCCGGAGCTTGCTGGCTAATGTTCAGGCGCATGGCTGAGAATGTCTGAGACCTTGCCGGAGACATCGATGAAGTTTGTCGGACGCAAGGCCAGCGCACCCTCGAACGGGTAATCGAGAAGCCGGGCGGTGATCAGGATACTCACGATACCAGCCGTGAAACATGCTGCCATGGCGGCGGCCGTCACTCTATATTTGATCCCGGAAAACGACACGAACAGCGAGAGCCCGATTGTGAAAGCAATCAAGGCATACCAGAGGGGAGCCGGGATGCCATTTCCCGCCTGGAAGATTCTCGCCTCGCGCTGCTTGTGGGCCTCCGCCAGAAGCGCCAAAATTTCGGCCTTCTTGTCCTGCTGATCAGAACCGGTCAGCCGCAGTTTCGCTGCATCCTGGATCAGGATTTCTAGCTTGTGATCGGTTTCGGCGTCTTCCGTGCGAGTTTGGGCCATGACGGGCCATTCACGATAGGCGACGGATTCGAGGTAAGCCTTCTCGGCCGTCAGAATCTCATGGGCTTGCGGCGGCTCCAATGTCGCCGCGATCATGGACGTGCCGTGCATGGCGCTGACCTCAAGATCAATGGCCTCCGCTGCTGCGTTGTACTCGCTCCAGACCTCGTTGAACACAAAGGCGAGGAGCACAGCAAACACAACACCGAGCTGCAGAAAGATCACGGAGCCGACATCGTGATGATGCCGGCGAAGATCGAACTCGATAAGACGGTGAAAAAACATGGTCACGAACACAGCAGCAATGCCCGCGATCAATATGATCAAGATAGCAGCCGTGAAGGTCATCGGCGATCAGCCGCGAAGGCAAAGCGGATTGGGAAGGTCTGGCCCCGGCTCGCGGGCATCGGCGCCTGGCTCCTGCGAGAGAAGGCTTCCAAACTGGAGCTAAATTCATGCAGAATGCGAGCCCGATCTGACTGATACCGCATGGACTCTCCCGGCTCCCGAACCAATTCTTCTTACGCAACCTATCGTTTCCCGCGCAGGCCTTTGTCAAGAACTCGAGGCCGCAGGCTGGCCGGTGCGTGCACGTCAGGCCCGCACAAGATGAGGGGTTTAGGGAAAGCCCGGCCTTGTTGCAGATCCGATTGTCTGGGGACCCTTCATGAGGTTCGTTTGCAGGTAAGAATTTGGCAGTTTGCCCCTATTTGTGTGAGCAGGGTGAGCACATCTGCTGAGAGGACCCGGTGGTGCCTGTGCGCTACGCAACCAGGGATGGGAAATTCCGGTTGAGCCGGCTGGGGATGATGTCAGCCTGAAATCGCCAGAAGCCTGGCGTGCCGGGTCATGCGGCGCGAGCTCTCTAATTCATTATTAATAATGACAATTGTATCTGCTTAACTATATCTTGACAGTTTGATTCAGCCGTGAAGTTTAAGCTACTGGCGCGTGTTAGCCGCCCGTGCGGGGGCGGGACCAGTGGCCCCGGGTTTAGTTATAACAGGAGTGTCAAGTGCCCATTTATAATCCGCCAACAGTAAAATCCTTTGTCGACGCCGCCATGGTCACAATATTTAATGCTGCGGCGACGAATGCAATTGAGGCTGTGTTCGAGGGCCCTGGCCAGTCGGCAAGCTCGCCTGTGTCGAACCTGACCATCTACAATCTTGGCGTGGCGTTCGCCAGCAATTCGACTTTCGACAGCCTGTATGGCGGTCTGAGCCAAGTCGATTTCCTCAATACCATTGCGGCCAATCTGACGGGAAGCCCCATCACAGTTGCCGGGGAGCTGCAGACCTTCCTGAATGAATTCACGCGAATCAATAATCTGGTCTCTTCAGGTCAACTCAATCTGACGCCAGACCAGATCAAGGGCGTGATCGCCGCCGAATTTACGGCCTCCGTACTTGGTGTCACCGCTGACTCGAGCCTTGGCCTGTCTCCTTCCGATCTGGCGGCTTTCCAGCAGCAGCAGCAGACGGCCTTCAACAGGACCGATGTTTCCGGCGCCTATGCCAACGCCACGGTGGGCAATTCATTCCTCGTTCCCGCGGCCGTGGGTGATACCGCCTGGACCGCCTCTCAAAACATTCTGACCGGCGTCACCAGCGACACGTCCACGGTGGCCGCGGCGGATAATGAGATCTCGGCCGCGGTCGCCGCCGGAAACACGAGCCCGATCGGTCCGATCAATGTTGTTACAAAAGTGGTTCTCACCCCCGGCCAGGACACCGTCACCGCTGCAAATGTAGCGATTAGCGGTATTGTTGACACAAGTCCCGCGCCAAATCAGACCACCCTTCAGCTTTTCGACAATATCAGCCCCGCGGGCACGAACAACTCCCTCAACATAACCACCACAGGGACTGGCGGGCCCGCCGCTTTAGGCGCAAGCAACGTTCCCGTATTGAACAATGTTCAGACAGTCACCATTCAGCCGAATGTTTCAACGAGTTTCGACCCGACGGGAATTGCTCCAGCCCTTACGACGATCGGGGAAATTGCCGGCGTCAGCATATCCTCCGTTTCCTTCAATAACATCAACAGCACTACCACCAGCAACGTCACGCTCACCAATATGACGTTGGGAGGGCAGACACTGACGGTCAATTTGACCGCTGGATCGGCCTCCGCCACCGGGCATGTGACCCTCAGCAATGTTTCCGGCCCAACGCCTGCGCAAGCTCCCATTGTTAACTTTATAGGCTCTGACGCATTCAGCACGATCTCCTTGCTATCCTCCGGGCCGGCGGCAAACACCCTCTCCACGCTGACCGACACCAATCTCGCGCAGCTCAACATCGGCGGCACCCAGCTCCTGGCGATCGATACCCCGATCGCCTTCAAGGGCGCCGCGAATGTTCAGGTGGCGGCAACCGATAGTGGCGGCGTTAGTCTCGATCTGACCGGAAACAGCGCGGTCAGCTTCAAGGATGCAGGGACAGGCCTGGACTTCATCAAAGTTGATGGCACGGAGCTTGGGAGCACAGCAAGCACCCTCACGGGCAGCACGAGCGGCCACAATATTCTTTCTGTCACTGAGACAATTCTCAACAGCACCACCCCGGCTCAGGAACTGGCGACGATCAACGCCGCGGCCAATTTCCAGACGCTGCAAATGTCGGGTGCCTCCGCGACGATCGACCTATCAAAAATCACCAATGCCGCCATTACCGACATCGACTTCGTGACGAACGGTGCGGTCACGGTGACCAACAGCACCAGCGCGGTCCATCTGAGCGATTTGAATGGTATGGCGCTTGGGGTGGTCACCATCACGGGCGCGGCGAGCGGATCGACCCTCAATTATGATCTCGCCAACGGTGCTTCAGATGGCGGAGTTGACCTCACCAACTTCACAAATGGCGTGCTCAACCTCACCTCGAATGGCACAGCGGCGAACACCTTCGGGGCGTCCGGCATCACGGCCGGGGGCAGCGGCCACATGACGATCAATGTCGGCGGGACGCAGGATCTGACCTTGGGCCAGTTCACTACCGGCGGCGGCGGCGAAACGGTCAACACCTTGCCGGCATATACGGGCACATTAACCTATACGACCAGCGGGAACGGCGACACCGTAACTGTTGGCGGCACCGGGGCCTTGATCGTCACCCTATTCACGCCAACACTGGTTGGCGGCGCATATGCCGGCGATCAGATTACTTTGAACGCCTCATCCAAGGCAGCCGATCAAATCATTATTGGTTTGGCCTCTAACGCGGGCGATGCGAACGCCCAGGGGTTTGAGACCGTGACGAATTTCGTTGCGGGGCAGGACGTTTACAAAGCGGCTGCTTCCTCTACAACTGCTGCGGCCGCATTCTTTAACGACGGCACGGTTTCGGGGGCAAATCTGGTCACGGCGGCGAACACTGCATTTGCTGACGGCATCGCGGCTGGTCAACTCACGAAAGCCACGGCGCATCAGGTCGTCGAATTCACTTACGGCGGAAACACCTATGACTTCATCGAGCAGTCCGGCAACAATACCTACACTCCAGGCCAGGACGTCATCGTGAAAGAGGTCGGCCTCCAGGGCACGCACACCACGCACGACTTTCTTTTGTCTTGATAAAGTTAATCGGCGAGAGGATGTCATAAAGAATTTGGAGCGGGGGGCTTTTGTCCCCGCTCTTTCTTCCAGCCCCGAACATGCCGGCCGCCAATTGAAGCGCTCCGGGGCTCCCCGCTCAGCCCAAAACGCATGCTTTCACCCACCAGGAGGGATGGGCGCGGAGAATCGCTTTCCTGGCGCGCGCGGCCGAGCGGCAATCCTTGAAGAGCGCAAAGCAGGTCGCGCCGGACCCCGACATGCGGGCGAGGCGGCAGCCAGGTGCCGCGGATAGCACCGCAAGCACATCACTGATGACCGGCGCGAGCAGACAGGCCGCCGCCTCCATATCATTGCGGCCTTTGCGCAAGGCCGCGATCAATGTTTCTGGGTTCATTCCCAGTTCAATCTCCGGATGCCCGCCAAATCCGGTCCCGGCGCCAGGCGCGATATTCATGCGGGAGAAGACGGCTTTCGTTTCGACGGGCTCACCCGGATTGACCAATAGGCCAATGAGCGGCGGCAGTGTGAACAAAGGGCCAAGCTCGTCGCCAATGCCCCGCATCATGCGCGCGCGGCGCATGAGACAGACCGGGACATCGGCGCCGGTTGCCTTCGCGGCATCGAAGAGGAGCGGGTCATCCATCGCGACCGCATTGGCGCGGGCGAGCAACCGCAGCGCGGCCGCGGCGTCGGATGATCCGCCGCCAAGGCCCGCGGCCACTGGCAGACGCTTCACCAGATGAAACGCACCGAGTTTTGCATCTGGGAAACGTTTGGCAAAGTGATGCGCTGCGCGCAACACCAGATTGTCTTCTGGGCTGCCTGAGGCGGCAGCCGACGGGCCCTCGACGGAGAGACCGAGAGGCTCTCCCGCTCCCAAGGTGAGCGTGTCGCCGCCTCGCGAAAAAGCAACAAGGCTTTCAAGCCTATGCCAGCCATCGGGGCGGCGGCCGGCCACATGCAAAGTCAGGTTGACTTTCGCCGGTGCGCGTTCGGTAAGGATATTTTGCAAGGGGGAACCGCGGCCGAAGTCAAAGTCCGCTGACCAGAAGCCCGCGATCAGCCCCCATTTTTCTTCGGCTCGGCTTCCGCCGCGGCCGGATGCGGCTCATCATCAAGGCCGTGATCGATCTTCTGCAAAATCTTGACCTTGTCCTCGGGCTCAGGATCAAGGTCGCGCGCGTGATTCCATTGAAAGTGCGCTTCGAGCTTGCGTCCCGCCCGCCAATAGGCATCGCCAAGATGGTCATTGATCACGGGATCTGAAGGCTTGAGGTCGATGGCGCGCTCCAGCTGTTTGACGGCCTCGTCGATGCGGCCAAGCTTATAATTCGCCCACCCAAGACTGTCGACGATATAGCCGTCGGTCGGGCGCAATTCGACCGCGCGGCGCAGCATATTGAAGGCCTCGTCAAGATTCATGCCCTGATCGACCCAGCTATAGCCGAGATAATTCAAGACAAGCGGCTGGTCGGGGTAAAGGGCGAGAGCCTGCAGCAGGTCAGCCTCTGCTTCAGGCCATTTCTTGTCCCGCTCGTAGGAGATGCCGCGGAAATAGTAGATCGGCCAATCGGTCTTTTCGGGCTTTGTCTTCCCGGCAAGAGCGCGTGAATAAGTTTCAATGGCTTCCGCATATTGCTTGTGGGCCCGTTGCAGATTGCCGAGGGCGGACAGGGCATCCACATTCTTCGGGTTCTCATCGACGATCCGCTTGAGATATTTGGCGGCCTCGTCAGGACGTCCCATTGTTTCAAGAATCTCACCAACCTGGATCTCGGCTGTTGTGCGCAGCGGATCATTCTCGGGCACGAGGCCATAGATGTCGATGGCTTCCTCGTTTTGTTTGATGCGCTCGCAGAGATCGCCCAAAGTGATGATTGCAAGGCTGTTCTGCGGCGTGAGATAAAGTGCGAGCCGCAAGTATATCATGGCGGCGAGCTCATCGCCTTGCTGGCCGCCAGCGGCGCCAAGGCCGTAGAGCACTTCGGCAGCGCCCTGCCCGGCATCCTTGACGAGCGGCTCAAGCGGCTTACCCTCCTTGATGCTGGCGAGCGCCGCGGTCACAACGGGATGATTCGGAAGGACTTGATTGAAGGCCTCATAGGCCCGGATCGCTTCGTCGCGCTCGCCGTGGCGGGCCATGAGGCGTCCATAGGCATCGACAAGCCGCAAGGTGTTCTTATCGGCGGCATAGGCTGCCTTGATCCGCTTTAGCGCTTCTTTCGTATTGCCAGCGGCATCGGCGATGAGCGCGGCATGATAATCGCGGAAAACGCCGAAATTTTCACCGCGAAGCTGATCGGTGAGAGAGAGCGCCCGGCTCGGATTGCCAGTGCCCGCATAGGTCCAGGCGGTAAGCAGCGTGGCAGTAATGTCGCGCTGCTGGCCGGTGCCGCTCTTCGCGAAAAAGGCGCGGGCGCTAGCATATCGTTTTGCCTTGATCTCCTTGATGCCGAGGGTGAGGCGCGCGAGATTATTGCCCGGATCGTGCGCAAGCACCCGCCCGGCCAGACCGAAGGCATCTTGCATGTTGCCATTGGCGACCGCTGCAACGAAGGCGCGCTCGATCAGGTTCGGATTGTGCGGATCAAACCGCAGCGCTTCGCGGAAAAAGGTTGCTGCTGCGACCGTATCGTGCTCTTCGCCGGCAATGAGCGCTGCGAGGTAATTGCCAGACGGGCTCTCTCCCACTTCGAAGGGGGTCGCGATGATCAAATTCTCGTGCGTCCGGGCCTCTGCGCCCGCAAGCGCGGCTGGGAACGTCAGTGCTCCGAGACAAAGAACCGCAAAGCTGAATGAGGCGCGCCAGGTGGTGCAACGCCAGCCATGGTCTTTCTGGGCAAAGCTTAACTCGGTCGACATGCGAAGCGTCTTTCCACTCAAGAGGCGATTTGCGGCCATTGCGGTCCGGTCATCTGTTTTCTGGCGATGAACATGGCCGTTTTAGGTTGCCTTGATCACTTTTGAACGCCGGCTTCCCAACGTTGCATTTCTGCAGCACCGCCCGAAGCGCGCCTGAGCGCCGGGCCTCCCGGGACAGATCCAGGCAGCAACGCCATCGTGAGTGCTTCAACTTTGAACGCTCATGGGCGTCATATTTTGGCTTGTCATGCGGGTCTCGCCAAAAGCCGGCACTTTCCGAAGGTTTCGCCCGCCCGGCGATATGGCAAGCCTATGTAATTGCATATCAGCTCTGCCCAGGCTTTAGTTTATAGAAGATATGATGCCCAATCACATCCATCTTTTCAAGTCTCCTCGCCCATCGAGGCCGGACGTAATTGGCATGATAATGGGTTGAGCCTGCAATATCGGAGACATAAGTCTTGCCGCCCAGCACTTCGGAGGCAATCCGGCTGGCGGTAAGCCAAGCATCAGCTTCAGTAATATGCAGCGGCCTGCCTTCGCAGGCAAAAGAGAATTGACAACCGTGCCATCGCTGCCGGTTTTGGTAGACGACGCCGCAGATCGTCGCGGGATAGAGGCCGCTTGCAACGCGATTGAGGACAACCTGTGCGACTGCCGCCTGGCCTTCCTCTGATTCGCCGCGAGCCTCGAAATAGATGGCTTCGGCAAGGCAACGGTTTTCCTGTTCCGCTTTATCTTGAACAAGAAGCGCCGCGTAATTTGGCCGGGCCCCGGCAGCAGGTGCCTCGCTCATGGCGGGCCGCATCCCGCGAGTCCCAGCCGGAAGCGCCACGGCTTCGATGGGGGTCGAGTCGGCTGGGACGGGCGTTGCCGATCCAAGCGCGATCGCACGGGGGGTAACCGGCGTTGCGCCTTGCATCAGCCTCTCATGGATTGCTGCCGGGCGCATCGTGACAGGTGAATGATTCTGTCCCGGGGATGCGCTGGCCTCCGAATGTGCCGTCGTCGGATTTTCGCCATCAGGCCAGGGTTCGAAGCCTTCGGTGCCGGAGGCGGAAGGCTCGTCATCAGAATCTGAAAAGCCGCCCGCTGGCAGGTTTCCGTCGTGGTGAAAAACCAGGTCTTCGGCGCGGAGCTTGGCAAGGCCGCCGGATTCACGCAAACGCGATTCAAATGCTGGCCGCAAGCCGGCCAGGGGATCTCCCTTGCGGGTACGGTCGATCCAAGGAAACTGATGGGCATTGCGTTTTAAAACTGCGCACGGTTCGATTTCATCGGGGACGCGGCGGAAGTCTTCGCTGCTGCCGAGCGACAGACTCGCCTCCCGCAAGATTTTTCCCGCTTCACCCGTAAAACCTCCGAAACCGGCTAGCTTCGGCGCAAGCCCGGGAGTTTGTGCAGGTGCTTCGGGCGGAATCAGCATGGCTGGTGCTGCTGGCGCGCGCAAAGACAACGGGGCAAAGGATGCGCCAAAGGAGGCCTCCTGACCCGCGTCAGCGCTTATCGAGACCGCAAGCGCCATCCCGAGGCACCATGGCGCGAATATGCCCGCCGCCCAGCCGATCCGCGAATAGCCCATGCACATCTCTTGCCCGCCTCAGGCTTCGGCGCTCTCCGGCCGCCCTCATGGGACATTTATTGCGGCGTAAGCTTGAGATCAGGTTACTGGGAGCAGGTTTGGCTCGTGCCCAAATGGGACAGACCGCTCGCGGCAGCTGCTGGCTGCGAATGTGCGAAAGGCGTTGCCATCAATTTGGCATTTGTTTCCGGGTAACTACAGTTCTCACTCGCAGCTAGAGGTCTCGATTCAATGAGAAGCGCGCGGACTTCAGATAGCTGTGCAAGTAATCTTTATGGTTCGATGGCGGCTCAAATGCCGCGCCGCAGCCCGGGGGCCGGCGAACTCAGCGAGATGTTCCGGCCAGGAGAAGCGGTGTCATCTGCGAAGCGGTGTCATCTGCAAAAAATCATCCGTGCTGCAACCAGCGCTTATCCCTTGATGCAGATGAGCGGGCGCAGCCGCGCCACACGCCGGGCAAGACCGGCGTGTTCGGCCGCTTCAACGACTGCGCTCACATCCTTGTAGGCGCCAGGCGCCTCCTCCGCGACGCCCCGGGCCGACGGGCTCCGGATCAGGATGCCTTGCGCGGCAAGATCATCAACGATTTTGCGCCCGCTCCACTGTTTCAATGCGGCATGGCGGGAGAGCGCCCGCCCCGCGCCATGGCAGGCTGATGAAAACGCTTTTTGCTCACTCGCCGCAGTGCCGGCCAGAATGTAGGAACTCGTTCCCATGCTGCCGCCAATAAGAACGGGCTGACCGGTTTGGCGCAGTGCCTCTGGCAGGCTCTTGTGCCCCGGCCCGAAGGCGCGGGTTGCTCCTTTGCGGTGGACGAAGAGCTCGCGGCGCTTGCCGTTAACAATGTGGGTCTCCACCTTGCAGGTGTTATGCGAGACGTCATAGAGGAGGCGGAGGTCGCTTCCTGGGAAAAAGCGGCTAAAGACGCGCCGCGCATAATGGCCAAGGATCTCGCGGTTGGCGAGCGCGCAATTGATTGCCGCCCGCATCGCACCGAGATAGCGGTTGCCGATTTCCGAATTAATCGGCGCACAAGCAAGCTCGCGATCGGGAAGCTCGATCCCGGCGGCTTCTGCCGCAACGACCATTTCCTTCAGGAACTCGGTGCCGATCTGGTGTCCGAGTCCGCGTGAGCCGCAATGGATCGTGACAACCACCTCATCCCTTGCGAGGCCGAAAACCTCAGCGGTGCCCGGGTCAAAGATTTCTGCAACGGCCTGAACCTCGAGATAATGGTTGCCAGATCCCAGTGTGCCCATCTCCCGCCGCTGCCGTTCCTTGGCGCGATCTGAAACGAATGAGAGCTCGGCGCCTGCCATCTGGCCCCCTTCTTCGATCCGCTCAAAGTCGCGCCGCTCACCCCAGCCCATGGCAACGGCCCAGCGGGCGCCGCCGGTCAGCATGGCATCCATCTCGATGAGATCAAGGGTGGCCGCGCCCCTGCTGCCGACGCCAGCCGGGATTTCATGGAACAAAGAGTCGGCAAGCTGCTTCTGGACGGGCACGATATCCGGGACGCTCAGGCCCGTCAGCATCGTCCGCACGCCGCATGAAATGTCAAAGCCGACACCGCCAGCCGACACCACGCCGCCTTCGTCCGGATCGAAGGCCGCAACGCCGCCAATCGGAAAGCCATAGCCCCAATGTGCGTCCGGCATTGCATAGGATGCCTGCACGATGCCAGGCAGTTTGGAAACATTGGCCGCCTGATCATAGACCTTGTCGTCCATGTCGCGGATGAGATTTTCGCCGGCGTAGATGATGGCCGGAACGCGCATGGAGCCTTGCGGCTCGATTTGCCAGCTCGTGTCATCAAGGCGCGTGAGGCGATGAGGGTCCATGGCCAGTCTCCGCTAGACATCTACGACGCAGGCCGCTGACCAAACACCATTCTGATCCGCGGCAACCTTCAGCGCCGTGTAGGTTGCGCCCTTTGGCTCGCAGGCCGGAGCGTGGCGGGCGGCGTCAACCGGCTCGCCCCACAGTACCCCTTCAAGGCGCGTCCCCTTGATCGTCACGGCAAAACGCCCGAACAACATCCGCCGCACCGCCATTTCGTAAATAATGGCATTGAGCCATTCAACAAACAGAAGCTCGATGTCCGGCGCCTCGCATTGAACCTCGACGCGGACCTCTGGCTTGACCTCCGCATGGGTCACGGCTGCAGTCAGCGCTTGCGCCGCCTGTTCGAATGACTCGGCCACCGTCGCACCATAGCCCGCCACGCCAATGTCTGCGCTGTGCGGGAAATGTTCCCATCTTGCCGCGTTCACGGCCGGACCGCCGGGCTGCCCATGGCCATGGCACGCTGCATCAGTGAGACATGAGGCAGCAGATCGAGCTTGCCGCGAGAAGATCCTGCGTCACCCCGCCAAAGATCCACTCGCCAAGGCGGCTGTGTCCATAAGCGCCCGCCACGATTAAATCGGCGCCTTCCTGCTGTGCTATCTTGATGAGCCCGGCTGCGCCGGAGGAGCCGTGATCACGAAGCAGGACGCGGGGAGTGGCGTTGATTCGATGCCGCGCCAAATAGCGGACCACGTCGTCGAGATGCTCTTGCGCGGTGTTTTCTTCGCCCCCGTCACAGATCTCAACAACCGTGACCCGCGAGGCCTCATGCAGGAAGGGAAGCGCATCGAGTACGGCCCGGCGCGCTTCGCGCGTATCCTTCCAGCCGATCACGACATGCTCTGCCCGCAGTGAGCTTACGCCGTCAGGGACAATAAGCACCGGGCGGCCAATTTTGAGAAGCACCTCACCAGGATCGAGAGAAGCCAAGGCATCTCCCGGGCCTTTGGTCTGTCCGGTCACGACGAGATCCGCACTGCGCGCCGTGCGCGCCAGCGCATCAACTGGATAGTCCAGCACCGGCCGCCACTCGAGCCTTTGATGATCAAGACCCGCAACGCTGCGAAACCAGTCTCCCTTGGCGGTGAGCGTTGACATTATTTCCACGATGTCGGCGGGGCTTGCTTGCTGGATGGCGACGCCCTCAACGAGGAAAGGCGGATGGACGGCAAGTGCCGACAAACCGATCAGGGTTGCATTGAACTTGTCAGCGAGGCTCGCGGCCAGACGGACCCGCTGGTCTGGTTTGCTGTTCGCTTCGACAAAGGCCATCACCACCGCATAGGACATAGCGACCCCCTTCAAAACATGGCGACGGTTTGGCTAGCGGTCTTCAAGATTCCAGCCATTGACGCACATCAAGGTCCTCGAAATAAAGCAACAGAAGAGACAGCTTTTCGATGAATCTTTGCATTGATTCCTGTAGGTTATATGGCCATGTCTGGCTCGCCAGCTTGCTCCTTTTTTTCTTCCGGGATCTCGGTCATGGTTGCTTCGGTGAGAAGGAGGATGCCCGCGATCGAGACGGCGTTTTCGAGGGCAATGCGGACCACTTTCGTGGGATCGATGATTCCCGCTTCGATCATATCGACATATTCCTTGCGCGTGGCATCAAAACCCTGATTATCCTTGCTGCTTAACATGCGGGCGACGGCAACGCCGCCATCGGCGGCGGAATTCTCTGCGATCTGGCGCGCGGGAGCTTCGAGCGCGCGCTTCAGGATCTGGACGCCCGTCTTCTCGTCCCCCTCGCATTTGGCCTCTTCTTGCGTGACGGCCTCGATACAACGTAACAAGGCCAGCCCGCCGCCGGGAACAATCCCTTCCGCAACGGCCGCCTTGGTTGCGCTAATCGCATCGTCGAGCGCCTCCTTTTTCGATTTCATATCGGATTCCGTTGGCGCTCCAACGCGGATCACGGCGACACCCCCAGCAAGCTTCGCCAGCCGCTCCTGCAGTTTCTCCCGGTCGTAGTCGCTGGCTGCCTTCTCGATCTCGCGCCGGATTTGCTCGATGCGGCTTTGAATCTGACTGGGATCCCCGGCGCCCCCGATGATCGTTGTGTTGTCCTTGTCGGCGACCACGCGTTTGGCGCTTCCAAGCTGCTCCAGGGCCACATGTTCGAGCTTGATCCCGATATCCTCCGATACCACCTCTCCGCCTGTCAGCACCGCGATGTCCTGCAGCATGGCCTTGCGGCGATCCCCGAAGCCGGGCGCCTTGACGGCGCAGCTCTTCAAGGTGCCGCGGATATGATTGACGATCAGTGTGGCAAGCGCCTCCCCCTCGACATCCTCGGCGATGACGAGCAGCGGACGTCCAGCCTTTACGATCTGATCGAGCAGGGGCAGCAAATCCTTAAGGACACCAATCTTCCGGTCGCAGATGAGGATTAGGGCATCCTCCAGGACGGCCTCCATCTTTTCAGGGTTCGTGATAAAGTAGGGCGAGACGAAGCCGCGATCGAATTGCATGCCTTCGACCACATCGAGTGCCGTTTCGGTGGTCTTGGATTCCTCAGCCGTGATCACGCCTTCGCCGCCGACCTTATCCATGGCCTCAGCGACAAGTTCTCCGATTGCAGGATCGTTATGGGCGGAAATCGCCGCCACCTGCGCTTTTTCTTTGCGTGTCTTGACGGGGCGCGAGAGAGAACGCAGAGCCTCGATCGCATGTTCGGCGGCCCGGTCAAGGCCGTGCTTGATGTCCACCGCGCTCGCTCCCGCTACAACATTGCGCACGCCATCGGCGAATATGGCATGAGCCAGAATCGTAGCCGTGGTTGTTCCATCGCCGACCATATCACCGGTTTTTTCCGCAGCCTGCCGGAGCATGCGGGCGCCAAGATTTTCTTCAGGGTTCTTGAGATCGAATTCCTTTGCGATCGTGACGCCATCATTGCAGACAATCGGCGCGCCCCATTTTTTCTCGATCAGCACTGATTTGGACCTTGGGCCCAAAGTGACACGCACAGCGTCGGCGAGCTGTGTTGTGCCTCGCAGAATTTTCTCGCGGGCGGCGGAGCGGAACAGGATCTGCTTGTGAGCCATGGGTTACCTCACCGGCCTCGTCCAGCTGACATCTTGGGCGCTGCGCCTCAGGGGAACTCTTCTTCGTCAGCGGTCATGATATCAACGATAGCCGCGACAACCGCTCCAAGGGGATGATTACGCTTGGCAAGGACGTCGCCATTGCCGCTTGCCCAGAGAGCCGCTTCCTCCAGCTGCTCCAATGTCGGCTTCAACGCCAGGATTTCGGTGATCTTGGCGTCATCCATCTTGCCGAGGATGCGCGTCACTTGATCACGGCCGGCCGCTGCCGGCCGCGCCGCTGGCATTTCCTGCTTGGACATCACATGCTCCATGTGTTCTCGAGATGGACCTCTGCCAGGAGGTTAAACCGCTGGGCCCGATGGCGGCGCGCCGCGCTACGCCCCGCGCAGCCGCGGCGGCAACCGGTCATACCATTCTCTATTGCTCTCTATTGCCGTGAAACGAAACTCTTTGGATTATAATTGGCACTAACGCTTGAGACCGGATGGAGTTCTCTAGTTTGCAAAAAGCTTGGCTATGAAACAATGTTAACTTCCCGCTCTCCGCAGAATTGCTTCGCTGATGCCAGCTGGTTGCGCCCGCCTGCGAAGGAGTGAGAGCGCCGCTGGCGGAAGTGTGATGCGCAAAAGCGCTTTCCGCATTGTAAATTAGGCGGCCCGCTTCGTTCTAAAATGGATCGCGCTGAGAACATATCGCACTGAGAACATAAGGAGGCAGAGATGGAACCTGAGACCTTCCGCCATTGGCTCTCCGAGCGCGGCTGCACCTTCGAGTCTGGAAAGGATACGGTTGGAGCCCATGGGCATGCCTATGTGACCGTGCACCGGGGCAACCGGAGAGCGGTTCTTCCGCAGATCGGGACGAAACAGCCGCTTGATCCGAGAGTTGTGAGACAGATCGTTGATGAGCTCGGCCTCGACTGGAATGAATTGCCTGGTCCTGCGTCTCGCGTTTGATGCCTCGAATGGAAAGGGTCCCTTGCCATGCTGACTTTTATTATGCTGACCCGCCTTAGCCCGGAGGCTGTGCGCTCGCCAAAGGCGCTTGAAGACCTCGAACGCCAAGCGATGGAGCGCGTGCACAAGGAGTGCCCGGACGTTGAATGGGTCCAGAGTTACGCCATACTCGGGCCTTGCGATTATTTGGATATATTCCGCGCCAAGGACATCGAGACGGCGAGCAAAGTGTCAACCCTCGTTCGCACCTTTGGCCATGCCCAGACCGAGATCTGGACAGCGACCGGATGGGATCGCTTCAAGGAGATTGTCCGGACTCTATGACGATGGAACGAAGGTCAGCCTTCGAGCAGCGTGTTGATTGAACGGCCCTTGTGAAGTGCTAGGATCGCGTTGGCGAAAAGGGGTGCCGCACTGAGGATTTCTACAGAACCTGCAAGGAACTCTTCTGCGAGCCGGAAAGGCGGAACGGTATCTGTGATGAAAACCTTGGCGAGATCTGAACGGCGCAAAACCTCCGCGGCATCGCTCGTAAAAAGCCCGTGAGCCGCAAAAGCATAGATTGAGCGGGCGCCGTTCTCGCGGCAGGCTTTCGCCGCACGCGCGAGGGTTCCGCCGCTGCTAATGAGATCATCGACGATGATGACGGTGCTTCCAGCGGCATCGCCAACAAGAAGGGTTCCGCTCACCGCGCCGGCGCTGCGGCGTTTTTCCATGAACGCCGTGCCAACCGCCTTGCCTAGCTCTTTCTCGATCATCTCACGCAAAAGCTGAGCGCGCTTAACACCGCCGGGATCGGGGGAGGCGATGACCGCCGGAGTATCGCCAAAAAGAGCGATCGCCCGTGCCGCAAACAAGCGGCGCGTATCGAGGTGGATTGTCTCACAGCGAAAGGCGTTCTGGAACGCGGCAATGTTGTGCACGTCGAGTGTGATGACACGGTTGGTGCCGGCGGCTTCGAAAAGTTCCGCGACATAGCGGGTCGTCACGGGATCGCGGGGCTTTGTCTGCCGGTCTTTTCGCGCGTAGGCGAGATAGGGAATTACCGCCGTCACGCGCGAGGCGCCGTTTTCCTTCATCGTTGCGAGGAAAAAGAGGAGCCGGCAGAGCTTGTCGTTGGGCGACTGATCGGGGCCGCCATGCAGACCCTGGACGACATAGACATCTTCGCCGCGCACGCTGACCATCGGCCGCGCCTTGTGCTCTCCATCCTCGAACTCGCGCTCTTCATGGGCGCTGAGCTCAATGCCGAGTGCCGCGGAGATCTTCTCACCAAAAGTCCGGCTGGCGTTGAGCGCGAAGAGCTTCATGACAGGCACCTATATCTCTTGAGCAGAGGGCTTCGCCTTGAGCAAGAAGGCCGCTCTGGGCAAGCTTTGTGAGTGCACCCCTGTCTCATGAACGAGGAGCAACAATCTAATCTATTGCGGCCAACTCTGGAATCACGCTCACTGCGATCGAGCGTGAGCCGGTGCTCGCGCATAGATATCCATGACCTCGCCGAGCATCCGGAGCGCTTCTTTCTTTGGCCGCTGGAAAGAGTTGCGGCCAATAATGGAGCCAAACCCTCCGCCCGCATGAATTGCGCGGATCTCATCAAAGAGCTTTTCGTCGGAGACGGCGGGGCCGCCGGAGAAAATGACAATGCGCCGTCCGGCGAAGGCGCAGTCAACAACATGGCTGACCCGCTCGGCCATCGTGGAAATGGGAATCTGACGCTGCTCGTAGACTTTGCGGGCCGCCTCTTGCTCGATATGAGCGCTTGGTAACTTCACCTTGATGATGTGTGCACCAAGCTGCGCCGCGATGTGGGCGGCGTAACCAACGACGTCTATCGCGGTCTCGCCTTCCTTGCTGAGGCCGGACCCGCGCGGGTAGGACCATATGACCACAGCAAGACCGGATCGCTTGGCCTCCTCGGCGTAGGCGCGGATCTGGCCGAACATTTCCAGCTGATGGGCCGAGCCCGGATAGATCGTGAAACCGATCGCGCAGCAGCCGAGACGGTGAGCATCCTGAACGCTGCCGGTCAGCGCTTGATTTGGATCCTTCTCATCCAGAAGCGCATCATTGCCGTTGCATTTCAGGATGAGCGGAATTTCACCAGCGAAATCACGGGCCCCCGCCTCCAAAAAACCCAAAGGGGCGGCGTAGGCATTGCAGCCTGCTTCGATCGCAAGCTCGAAATGGTAGTGTGGGTTATAGGCAGGGGGATTTGGCGCAAAGGAGCGCGCGGGCCCATGTTCGAAGCCTTGATCGACCGGCAGAATCACAAGCTTTCCGGTTCCCCCCAATCTGCCGTGGTTCAGCAGACGTGCGAGGTTTGTCAGGGTCCCGGCATTTTCGGCGCCGTACCAGCTTAAGATCTCTCTTACTCTTGGTGTCATCGCGGCTCTCTCCCATGCGGTCGTGAATTCACGGCAACTCAGATAGCCTTGCTTCGCAAGCCCGGCTCTTTTCGCCGCGGCACAACCATTAAGATCAGGGTTCAATGCTGTTGAAGGTCATTCAGCACTCCTCAACGCGGACTTGAGGCATCAGGCGTTCAACATCTTTTCGCAAGCAAAGTCCTGTTCCTGGCGCGAGAAGAGCGCCGCTTCCAGCGGCAATGGCCATGCTTAGCGCGTCAGCCAATGAGCGCTCCTGCATCAGACTTAAAACTAGGGCGGCAAGGAAGCTGTCGCCCGCCCCAACAGTGGTCCTGACGGGAATTTCAATGCCTTCAGCCCGCAGGGTCGTATCCGCCGTCACCAGCAACGCCCCCCGCTGGCCGAGAGTCAGGGCGACGATATTTGCGGCGCCAGACGTGACAACTTCGCGGCAGGCCTTAATCCAGGACGCCTGATCTTCCAATGTCCGGCCCGTCAGCTGCTCGAGTTCTCTTAGGCTGGGTTTGGCCAAATAAACCCCTTCTTTCAGCGCGGCACGAAGCGCCGGGCCGGAGCTGTCTATGACAAGCCGGATACCCGCTTTTTTCCCCCGTCTTGCCACGCGAGCATAGGCGTTCTCCGGCGCACCGGGCGGGAGACTGCCGCTGCAGACAATATATTTGGGCCTGTGTGGCCCCGAGATGATTGCGCCTTGGCAGCGGCGCCAGGCCGACTGGCTGAGTTGAGGCCCAGCGAGGATGAATCTGTACTGGCGCTTCGTTTCTTCCTCGAAGACATGGAAATTCTCGCGGGTAGGCCGGCGAGTGAGCACGACGCGGCTGTGGATCCCTTCGTTGTGCAAAAGACGCTGCAGCATTGCGCCAGACGGTCCTCCCGCAGGATAGACGGCGGCCACATTTCCGCCTAAGCGGCTGATCACACGCGCGACGTTTACGCCGCCTCCGCCTGGATCGCGCCGGGGCTCTCCGCAGCGCAGTTTGTGGTCAGGAAAAAGCCTGTTGACGGATGTGGAGAGATCCAGTGCGGGATTAAGTGTCAGTGTGACGATGTCGGTCATTATGCGGGCCCCTGGATCACTCCTTACGATATGTGTCCGGCGGCCACAATCCACGTTTCACAAAGACTAAACGTAAAAACATCATAATTATTCTACATTCTGGAGAATTGACATGAAGGTTTATGATGATATATTTCAATTATAAGCATCATAGAATGGATTGTTAATATTTATTGTTAAATTTTAACAATATTGAGCTTGGCGCCTAGCAAAAGATCAAGAACGTTGTCGTTAAGAACATCGTAAAGAGCGCCGATGCTTGTGGTTTTTTCCAAACGTTCCGTCCGTAATCTTTCCCATGCATCGGCACATGCCGCGCCAAAACTTTCCGAATCTCTTATGTCATACGTGCCTTCGTAAAGAAGACTGTCATCGCTCTTGATCTGTAATTTAACCTTCATTCTCTCGCTCCGAACTGGCGCTTTGACAAAGGAATCTGCATTCCGTGAATTTACGCCATGATTCGCTATGGTCCACACAGCATAAATGAGTGACATCAATTTCCGGACCTCTTCGCCATCAGGCCCCGGAGCAAACTCCAGCTGACGGGGAGAGACTTGGGCACACAGGCAGGCCAGGAACCTGAAACCGCCGCGGCCGGCGCGCTGACGCTCGCCGACAAAGTGTCTTTTCTCAGTCAGCCAAAAGCCTATGGCAAGCCCGCCGGATCGGTTTCCCGCCGGGAAACTCACATGTCATGGATCTTCTTCGACGGCGATCTTGTATTCAAGCTTAAGAAACCGGTTCGCTTTGCTTATCTCGATTTCTCGACGCTTGCCCGCCGTGAGGCTGCCTGCCGCGCCGAGCTAAGGCTCAATCGCCGGCTGGCGCCGGATGTCTATTTGGATGTCGTGCCATTGGTATGGACGCAACGTGGATTTGCAATTGGCGGCACGGGCGGAATCCCAGTGGACTGGCTCGTAATGATGCGGCGTCTTGACGAGGCCTCCACCTTGGAGAACCGGCTGCTCGATCATCCCGTCGGGCTGCGGGATCTGGCGAAGCTTGTTGACAGCCTTGCCGCATTTTACCGGTACGCGGCGTCAGTCCGCATGACACCTCATTCCCATCTGGCTGAATGGCATCGCAATCTTTGCGATAACCGGCGAGTGCTTCTTGATCCTGAGCTCGCTCCTGCCGTTGCCGGGCTGGTGCGGAAGATTGATGCTGCGCAGCGCCGTTTCCTCGACGCATATCCAGAATTATTCGCGGCACGTGCCGCCGCCCGCAAGATCGTCGATGGTCACGGCGATCTGCGTCCGGAGCACATCTTTATTAATGACCGCATTCGAATCATCGACTGTCTTGAGTTCAACGCTGGACTCAGGGCGATCGACCCCCTAGATGAAGTTGCGTTTCTTTGTGTTGAGTGCGACCGGCTGGGCGCATCCTGGGCGAGCGATTATCTCCGGCACCGGATTCTACAGACTTGGGAAAGAGGTCCCGGACCAGAGGCGCTCTTTTCTTTTTACCGCTGCTATCGCGCGACCCTGCGCGCCCGTTTGGCTCTTGCGCATCTTCTAGAGCCCAACCCCCGCACGCCGGAGAAATGGCCGCGGCTTTCCTGCACCTATTTGCGAATCGCGGCCCGGGATGCGGCCCGCCTTGAGCGAATTCTCGGGCCGCCAAGGGCCGTTAAGCCGCTTTGTAAGCCTTATCGCTTGAGCAGATTTTTCAATTCGGCGAGCGGCCGCGTATTGATGACATCGCGAGCCTCAAGCCAGCCACGCCGGGCTTGATCGATCCCAAAGCGCATGCAGTCGAGCCCGGCGGGCGAGTGGGCATCGGTTGAGATTGCAAGCTTCACGCCCATGGATTTCGCCGCTTGAGCGTGAACGTCGTTCAAGTCGAGCCTCTCTGGCTGCGCGTTCACCTCCAGATAACAACCACGCTCATGCGCCGCCCGGAGCAGGCGCTCCATATCCAGCTCATAAGGAGCGCGCTCTTCGATGAGGCGGCCGGTTGGATGGCCTACAATTGTGACGTGCCGGTTGTCCATTGCGCGAATCATGCGTTCAGTCTGCTCATCACGCGGCAGATCGAACTTGTAGTGGACGGAGGCGACAACGACATCGAGCCGTGCCAGGATCTTATCCGGCAAGTCGAGGCTGCCGTCGGCCAGAATGTCAACCTCCACGCCCTTGAGCACTGTAAAATTATGGAGCTTTGCGTTGAGCTTGTCGATTTCATCAATCTGCCGGGAGAGCCTCCCGGGATCCAAGCCGTGAGCGACGGTGACTCGCCGGCTGTGATCCGTCAGCGCGATGTAGGAATAGCCGCGCTCGATCGCTGCTGCAGCCATGCCGGCGATCGAAACCGTGCCATCGCTCCAGTCCGAGTGGACGTGGAGATCCCCGCGAATGTCGCCGAGCGAGATGAGGTCCGGCACCGCCTTTTTCTTGGCAAGAGCGATTTCACCGCGGTCCTCTCGCAGCTCCGGCGGCAGAAACGCAAGTCCAAGCTTTGCGTAGATCTCCTCCTCGGTCGCGCCCGCTATCCGCCGCTCACCCTCGAACAGGCCATATTCATTGAGTTTCCAGCCATGCTCGATGGCGATGTTGCGCAGAGCGATGTTATGCGCTTTCGACCCGGTGAAATAGAGCAATGCAGCTCCATAGCTCTCTTCCGGGACGACACGCAGATCGACCTGAAGCCCGGAGCGCAAGACGACCGCCGTTCGCGCCGGCCCATGCGCGAGGACGGTGTCGACATTTTCATAGGCCGTAAGCCGGTCTCCCGCTTGTTCGCCGTGTTCCGCTGTCACAAGGATATCGAGGTCTCCGATGGTGTCGCGGCGGCGGCGGTAACTCCCCGCAACGACGACATGTCCTTGGCGTGAGCCGCGCCGCAGCGCGGCAACAAGCGCCTCCGCTTCCGCCTCGGCAACGGGGAGCTTGAAGCGTTTCGCAGCTGCGGGCTTGGCGAGTGCAGCAAGGAGTTTCTGCTCAAGCTTGACGCCAAACCCGCGAAGCTCACGAAGGCGGCCGCTCTTGGCCGCGCGGCGGAGATCATCCATCGATCCAATGCCAAGCTTGTCGTGAATCAGCTTCACGCGTTTTGGGCCAAGCCCTGGAAGGGAGGCCATTTCTGCAAGTTCGCCGGGAAGCTCGTGCTTCAAGCTTTCCAGCAGGTCGAATTTTCCGGTCGCGACGATGGCAGCGATCTTACCAGCCAAATCCTTGCCGATTCCCGGAAGTTCCGAGAGATCCTCACCCTCCTTGAGCATGCTTGCCACGCTCTTCGGCAAGCCCTCGATGGTGCGGGCTGCCCGGCGATAGGCCCGGCTCCGGAAAGGGTTGCCTCCCTCGATTTCCAGAAGCTCGGCGGCTTCGTCGAACATGGCAGCAATCTCGGCATTCTGGACCGGCATGTTTGGTTTCCATTTGACAGCACCGGGAAAGGTGCCCGGCCGCGCCGCCAAGCTGGCTGGGTCCTTATCCGCAGCGGCTCACTCGCCATCCGCAGCGGCTCACCCCCTTGATTTGAGACAAATCAACGTTGCGGAACGCCAATAATGTATTGCTGCCTGTTGTCTTGAACAGGTGAAGATATTTCTGCAAGCAGCAATGTTTGCTTCTCTTACAGGACGTTATCGTATTCTCTTTCTCTTCCGGCTGCGCGAGCGCCCGCGTTCAAATTCACTTGGCGCTATTATGCCCTGCTCGGCTCGAGGCAGATGCGAAAACTTCCTTCCTCCATTCTGACCCGTCAAGCTTCCAAATTCCAAAATCCGGACACCACCGGCTTGGGATATAATTTCATTTTCCGTGAAGGAGACATCAAATGGATGACAAGGCATTGCGTCAACTCATCATCGATGAGCTCGATTACGATCCCAGCATCGACGCGGCCAATATTGGTGTTGCGGTCGAAAAGGGCGTCGTCACCCTCACCGGTCATGTTTCGAGCTACGTCGAAAAACTTGCCGCCGAACGTACCGTATTGGGTGTCAAGGGCGTGAAAGCCGTCGCGCAGGAAATCGAGGTGCGTTACCCGGATCAAGCAAAGCGTTCCGATGATCAGATTGCCCAGCGCGCGCTGGATATTCTGCATTGGAGCGTGCAGGTTCCCCATAGCGATATTCACGTCAAGGTTGAGAAAGGCTGGGTGACTTTGACGGGCAGTGTCGAGTGGCAGTTTCAAAAGCTCGCCGCCGAATCCGCTATTCGCAAGCTTACGGGCATCGTCGGAGTCACCAATCTCATCGAGGTTAACCCCCGCGTGGAGACTTCGGACATACGCCAGAAGATCATTGATTCACTAAAGCGCAATGCAGAAGTGGAAGCAGACTCCATTCACGTGGCTGTAGACAATGGCAAGGTCATCTTGGAAGGCAAAGTGAGGGCGTGGTACGAACGCAGCCTTGCCGAGCGGGCCGCTTGGTCGGCTCCGGGTGTCAAGGCAGTCGAGAACCGGCTGACCCTCGAGTGAGACGGTCGCAATCGTGGGCAGCATCAGGCTTGAGCGTTTCGAGGGGCCGCCTGCAGGCTCGCGTTCCCTCGAAATTGTCGAGAGGAAAGGTCTCGGCCATCCCGACACGATCTGCGATATGGTGAGCGAGCGGCTGAGTGTCGCGCTGTCGCGCCGCTACTTGGAACGCTTCGGGCATATTCTTCATCACAACGTGGATAAAGCGCTGCTCACCGCAGGACAGGCCATTGCGGCCTTCGGCGGCGGAGAAGTGATCGAGCCGATTGATCTTTATGTGTCAGGCCGCGCGACGATTGATTTTGGCGGCGAGCATGTTGGCGTCGGGGAACTCGTCCAAGAGGTTGTTACCGGCTTTTTTCATAATCATTTTCACGCCCTTGATCCCGGGCGGCATGTCCGGGTGCATTGCCTGGTCCGGCCGGGATCGCGGGAACTCGCCGATATCATGCTGCGCCAGCCGGAGCGCGGCATCTTGCTCTGCAACGATACCTCCTGCGGCGTTGGTTTCGCGCCGCTCACAGAACTTGAAAAAACCGTCCTCGCGGTCGAGCGCCGTCTCAATTCACCGGACGTCAAGCTCGAGTTTCCTGCTTGCGGCCAGGATGTGAAGATCATGGGCATTCGAGATCATGAGAACATCACGCTCACGATCGCTTGTGCCCTGATTGGCCGGTTTCTCCCAAACCTTGAAGCCTATGCCGAAGCCAAGCAGCAAGTTGCCGGGATTGCCAAGGGTGCAGCCCGCACGGTGACGGACAAGCCGGTGGATGTGCTCGTCAATGCCGCGGATGAGCCAAAGCGCGGCGCAATCTATCTGACAGTGACCGGAACTTCCGCCGAATCAGGCGATGATGGCGAGACCGGGCGGGGAAACCGGCCGAATGGCTTGATCACGCCGGCACGGCCCATGACCATCGAGGCGGCCGCGGGCAAGAACCCTCTCACTCACACCGGCAAACTTTATAGCGCAGCAGCGCAACGGATTGCGGAGAACATCATTGGCAGCGTTGCGGAGATCAAAGCCGCTGAATGCTTCCTGGTCAGCCAGATCGGGGCGCCAATCGGCCGGCCGCAAGCCGTCATCGTGCGCGTGGATACGGTTGAGCATGTCAGCCTGGAGACTGAAAGGCGCGTTAATGAGATTGTCGCAGATCAATTAGCCGGTATTTCCCGGCTGTGGGAACGTTTTTTGAGCGGCGAACTTTTCGTTTGTTAACATCACGCCATAAATCAAAGCCGGATAATTTCATGTCAGCGGCGCCGCAAGATGGTAGAATTTTAAAAATATGTTTTGGGCAAAGGAAGCTTCCCAGTGAAGCGTAGCGCCGGAATCCTCATGTATCGGCGGTCCGCGGGCGGCGTGCTTATGGTTCTGCTCGTCCACCCCGGCGGCCCTTTTTGGCGCAAAAAGGATGCTAACAGCTGGTCCATCCCGAAGGGCGAATATGGCGGAGATGAAACAGCGGAAGCCGCTGCATTAAGGGAATTCGAAGAGGAGACCGGCTTTCGTCCCGCTGGCGCCCTTCTTCCGCTCGGCGAAACAATCCAGACGGGAGGCAAGCGGGTGACAGCCTTTGCCATGGCCGGCGATATGGATACCACCCATATTGAGAGCGTATCATGTGAGACCGAATGGCCGCCGCACAGCGGGAAGCTCATCAGTGTGCCGGAGGTTGACCGCGCGGAATGGTTTACGCTCGATGAGGCGCGGGAAAAGATCGTCAAGGCGCAAAGCGTTTTTCTTGACCGGCTGGAACAGATTTTGTCATCCGCCAAGCACATTCCTTGACCAGCGAGCCCTGCGGCGTTTCAATGCCGCGATGACCCGGCCGCTCCGGCTCGATCCTGATCGTTTTTTCCCCGCCGAACCGGAGGCGCGGAGCCTTGCCCGGCGGCTCTTCGCCGGAATCGAGCAAGTGCCGATTCTAAGTCCGCATGGACATGCCGATCCGGCATGGTTCGCCTTTAACGAGCCATTCGAGGACGCCGTCAGCCTGCTTTTGTGGCCGGACCACTATATTCTGCGTCTCCTGTTCAGCCAGGGTGTATCCCTCGAAAGCCTTGGCCTTCAGCCAAAAGATGATGCACCCTTCGAGACTGACCGCCGCACCATCTGGCGGCGGTTTGCGGAGCACTATTATCTCTTTCGCGGCACGCCTTCCCGGCTTTGGCTCGACCATGTGTTCGCCGAAGTGTTCGGCATGAAGGTCCGGCTTGAGCCGGAGACGGCCGACTCCTATTTCGACATTATCAACGCCGCATTGGCGGATCCCGCGTTCCGGCCGCGCGCGCTCTTTGAGCGCTTTAAGATCGAGCTTCTGGCGACCACCGAAGGGGCACTTGATCCGCTTGATCGCCACCGCGCAATCAAGGATTCGGGCTGGCCTGGGCGCGTGATCACCACTTTCCGGCCCGACGACGCCGTTGATCCAGACCGTGAGGATTTTGCGGCCAACCTGCAGCGCCTCGGTGAGCTCACCGGCGAGGATACCAGCCGCTGGAGCGGCTATCTCGCCGCGCTCAGGGCGCGCCGCGCTTTTTTCCGCGCCCACGGGGCGACAGCGACTGACCACGGCCATCCGACGGCGCGGACGGCCAGCCTCACGAAGATCGAGGCGGAGACCCTGTTCGGCCGCATCCTTCGCGGACAGAGGGAGCAGGGCGATGCCGAACTCTTCCGCGCGCAGATGCTGACCGAGATGGCGCTGATGGCCTGTGACGATGGCATGGTCATGCAGTTGCACCCCGGCTCCTGGCGCAATCACAATCCCTGGCTTTTGCGCCGGTTTGGACGCGACATGGGGGCGGACATTCCAGCACGCACGGATTACGCCGGGGGCCTGAAGCCGCTCCTCGATCTGGTTGGCATGCGCGCCGGTTTCACCCTGATCCTGTTCACACTGGATGAAAGCACCTATGCGCGTGAGCTTGCGCCGCTTGCCGGGCATTATCCGTGCCTGCGGCTTGGTTCCGCCTGGTGGTTTCACGATTCGCCGGAGGGCATGCTGCGCTTTCGCCGCCAGACCACGGAGACAGCGGGATTCTACAACACCGTGGGCTTCAACGACGACACGCGCGCGTTCCTGTCGATTCCCGCCCGCCATGACCTCGCACGCAGAATCGACTGCGCCTTTCTCAGCGAGCTCGCCGTCACTGGCCGCCTCGCCGAGGACGAAGCCGCCGAGCTCGCGCTCGATCTTGCCTACAATCTCGCCAAGGCGGCGTATCGCCTATGATCGAGAGGCTTAGCGCTCTTACGCTCAACCGCGCCGCCCCGTCAGTCCAGCGGCCTGGCTATGATTTCAGCCGGCTGCGGCCAGGCATCGTGCACCTTGGCGTTGGGGCTTTTCACCGTGCCCACCAAGCGGTGGCCACTGAGGACGCGATCTTGGCCGCTGGCGGCGATTGGGGCATCACCGGCGTCTCGCTGCGGCGGCCAGATGTCCCGGATGCTCTTCGTCCGCAGAACTGCCTTTATACGGCCGAGACGCTATCGGAGACGCCACAATACCGTATCGTGGGCGTGATCCGCCGCGCCTTGGCCGCAACGGCACAGCCCCGCGAAGTGCTGGCGGCACTGGCCGCGCCCGAAACCCATGTGATCGGTCTGACGGTGACCGAGAAGGGTTATTGCCTCGGCGCTCAAGGCGGGCTCGATGAGACCCATCCAGATATCGCCCATGATCTCGCCGGGTCCGATCATCCGCGCTCGGCCATCGCCTGGCTCATGCGCGGCTTTGAGGAGCGCAGCATACGGGGATGCGGGCCTCTGACCGTGATCAGCTGCGATAACCTCGCCGGAAATGGGCGCAAGCTCGAGGCAGCCGTGCTCACCTTCGCCGCCGCGCGGGATGCCCGAACGCAAGGGTCAGTCACGCGATGGATCGAACAGAACGTAGCCTTTCCACGCACCGTTGTGGACTGCATTGTTCCTGCCGCTACGGAAGCGAGCCGCAAGCGGGTAGAGGCCGCGCTAGGGCTGACCGACGAGGCCTGTGTCAGCCGCGAGCCCTTCTTCCAGTGGATCATCGAGGAGCGCTTTGCGGGACCGCGCCCGGCCTGGGAAAAGGCAGGCGCGGAGCTGGTCAGCGATGTCGAGCCTTACGAACGGCTCAAGCTGCATGTCCTCAACGCCTGCCATTCGGCGCTCGCTTATCTGGGGCTTTTGCGGGGCCATGAGCTGGTGCGGCAAGCGATTGGTGATCCGGAACTATCCCGCCTTGTCGAAGCGATGGTTGCCGAAGAGATTGTGCCGGCCTTGCCGGGGCTGCCGGCCGCGGATTATTGGCGCAAGATCCGCACACGCTTTGCCAATCCGATGATTGACCACCGGCTTGCACAGATCGGCGAGGATGGCTCGGTCAAACTCGCCCAGCGCATCTTTCCGCTTCTTGTCTCCAATGCCCGCGCCGGGCGGCCAGCCCCGCGGATCGCCTCGGTCGTGCGCGCGTGGCTGCGGCTCGCTGGCGGCAGCGCTGTAAAAGATCCGCAGGCCGCGCGGCTGGCCAATTGGGCTGCCGGAGGCCGGGACATGGCGGCCGCTCTCGATGATGCCTCGCTCTTTCCGCCGCCGTTTCGCACCGATCCCGCGGTCCGCGCGGCATTGCTGGAGGAGCCCGGCTGATGCGCGCCATCTGCATCGGGGAATGTATGGTGGAGCTGAGGCAGTCTGACGGGGATCGCTATGTGCGCGCCTTTGCGGGCGATGCCTACAACACCGCCGTCTATCTGAAGCGCTCAGCGCCACATCTCCATGTGGCATTCCTGACCGCAACCGGCGAGGATCCGCTGAGTCATGCCATGCGCAATGCCTTCGCCGCCGAGGGGATCGAGGATGAACTCGTCTTCACCGCCAAGGGCCATGAGCCAGGCCTCTATATGATCGAGCTCGACTCCATGGGAGAGCGGCGTTTCCATTATTGGCGCTCGGCCTCGGCCGCGCGCCAATGGTTTGCACTCCTGATGCAGAACGGTGGCGCGGAAAGATTGGCGGGGGCAGACCTTCTCTATCTTTCGGGCATTTCATTGGCGATCCTGCCGGATGACGGGGCGCGAGCTGAGGCGATTGATCTCCTCGCCTTTATGAAAAATCGCGTGGGGCTGATTGCCTTCGACACCAATGTTCGTCCGGCCCTGTGGCGTGACATTCATGCGGCGCGGGAAGCGATCGCGCCCATGATCGAAATCGCCGATATTCTGCGGGCAAGCCGGGAAGACGCGGCGCTGCTCTGCGGCATCTGCGAGCCCAAGGCCCAGATCGGCGCGCTTCGCGCCGGCGGGGCGCATGAAATCGTCCTCACGCTCGGCGGGGAAGGCTGTATTGTCGCGGCGGAGAACAGTGAGACCGCTCTGCCTGCATCCGCCGTTAAAATCAGGGACACCACCGGCGCCGGAGACGCCTTCACGGGCGCCTATCTCGCCGCTCGCCTCGGTGACGTGGCACCTTTGGACGCTGCTCGCGGAGCGCTTAAAATCGCCTCTCGGGTTGTTACTTATCCCGGCGCCATCGTGCCAGCCGAAATCTCACACCCTAGGGAGGCAGGATGCTGAAGATCACCAACGCCCGCGTCATCATCACCTGCCCGGGGCGCAACTTCGTGACCCTGAAGATCGAGACGAGCGAAGGTCTTCATGGCCTTGGCGACGCCACGCTGAACGGCCGGGAGCTGGCAGTGGCGAGCTATTTGACGGACCATGTCAATCCCGCGCTGATTGGCCGCGATGCGCAAGCCATCGAGGATACATGGCAATATCTTTACCGGGGCGCTTATTGGCGGCGGGGGCCTGTGACGATGGCGGCGATCGGGGCCGTTGATACCGCCCTTTGGGACATCAAGGCCAAGCAGGCGGGTCTGCCGCTTTATCAGCTTCTTGGCGGCGCGAGCCGGAGGGGGGTCATGGTCTATGGCCATGCCAACGGAAGCAATATTGAGGAAACAGTGGCGGAGGCCCTGCGCTATCAGACAATGGGCTATAAGGCGATCCGGCTGCAGTCCGGCGTGCCGGGTCTCGCCACAACCTATGGGGTCTCGCGCGACAAGCTCTTCTATGAGCCAGCCGATGCCGCGATTCCAACAGAAAACGTCTGGTCAACGTCAAAATACCTGCCCTCGGTCCCCAAGCTTTTCGAAGCCGCCCGCGAAGCGCTTGGATGGGATGTGCATCTGCTGCATGACGTTCATCACCGGCTGACGCCAATCGAGGCCGCCCGCCTCGGCAGAGATCTCGAGCCCTACCGGCCATTCTGGCTCGAAGACCCGGCGCCCGCGGAGAACCAGGCGGCCTTCCGGTTAATTCGTCAGCACACGACGACTCCGCTGGCAGCGGGCGAGGTCTTCAACTCGATCTGGGACGCCAAGCTTATGATCGAGGAACAGCTCATCGACTACATTCGCACCACGGTCGTGCACGCGGGCGGGATCACGCATTTGCGCCGCATTGCAAGCCTCGCCGGTCTTTATGGCGTTCGCACGGGCTGCCATGGGGCGACCGACCTCTCCCCCGTCTGCATGGGGGCCGCGCTGCACTTCGATCTTTCAGTCCCCAATTTCGGCATACAGGAATATATGCGCCATACGGCCGAGACCGATGCGGTGTTCCCGCATGCCTACAGCTTCAAAGACGGGTTCTTGCACCCTGGCGAAACGCCGGGCCATGGGGTCGGCCTCGATGAAAGGCTGGCGGCAAAATACCCCTACCGGCCAGCCAGTCTTCCGGTCAACCGCCTCGAAGACGGGACGATGCACGATTGGTGAATAGCGCCCCGATCCCCGCTGCGCCCCTCCGGAGTATCACCTGATGCCGCTGGCGGCGCCTCCGCGGTTCGTGCTGACCGCGCACAGAGAAAGCCATTTAACGCTCACCAGCGGCGAGGGAGATGTTGTCCATCTCTTCGTGCTTGAGGAATATATCATCCGCGTCCTGGTGTTGCCGGAAGGACGGCTCAACTTCCCCAAAACTTTTGCCATTGCACCAGGCCTCGAAGATATCGCGCGGGAAGGCCGCAGCCGCTTCGGCCTTACCGGCTTTGCCCTGCCCGAATTTTCGCTTGAGGCTGACACGGAACGCCTGCGCATTGAGACCGCGGCGATCCGGCTTACAATTCGCTTCGCGGGATTTTTCTGTTCGTGGGATCTGCGGTTAGGAAATGAGTGGCATCCCGCCGCGAGCGACCGGACGACCCAAGCTTATAATTTCGGCTTTTGGGATGATCGCATCTATCACTATCTGCGCAGGGAACGGGGCGAGAAATATTTTGGGTTGGGGGAGCGCGCAGGTGACATGGACCGCTCAGGGGAGCGCTATCGCCTCACCAATATCGACGCGATGGGCTATAATGCGCGGACTTCCGATCCGCTCTATAAGCATATCCCATTCTACATCACGTGCAGACCGGATGCGGGCCTCGCCTTCGGCCTCTTCTACGACACGCTGTCGGATTGTGTCTTCGATTTCGGCAAGGAACTCGACAATTATCACGGACCTTACCGCTTCTTCGCAGCCGATCATGGCGATCTCGACTATTATTTCATCGCGGGGCCGCGCGTGGATCAGGTGGTGCCCCGCTTCACCTGGCTGACCGGCCGGCCGGCCTTCATGCCGAAGTGGGGGCTCGGCTATTCGGGTTCATCCATGGCCTATGCCGATGCGCCGGATGCGCAGGCGCGGATGTCGGAGTTTTTGGACCGCTGCGCCGGGCACGGCATCCTGTGCGACAGCTTCCATCTCTCCTCGGGCTATACCTCGATTGACGGCAGACGCCATGTCTTCACCTGGAACAGATCCAAATTCCCGGATCCGGCGGCGCTTGCCCGGAGCTTTTCCGCAAAGGGCGTCCGTCTCTGCGCCAATCTCAAGCCTTGCCTTCTGCATGATCACCCTCTTTTCGCCGAGGCCGCTCAACTTGGCCTGCTTATCGCCAATGCCAAGGGCGAACCAAGCTTTGTGCAGTTCTGGGATGGAATCGGCGCTTACCTTGATTTCACCAATCCCGAGACCATCGCCTGGTGGAAGGCGAAGGTGAAGGAAACCGTCCTAGATAATGGTGTGGAGGCGGTCTGGAATGACAACAATGAATTCGAGATCTGGGCCAGCAACGCGCTGGCGAACAATTTTGGCGAGCCTCGTCCCGCGCGCGAATGCAAGCCTCTGCAAGCTCTTCTTATGATGCGCGCCTCGCGCGATGCGCAAAAGGAGAACGCTCCGAATAAACGGCCTTTCCTTGTCTCTCGCTCTGGCATGGCTGGCATGCACCGGTATGCCCAGACCTGGTCCGGCGATAATTCCACGAGCTGGGAGACCTTGAAATACAATCTGAAGATGGGGCTTGGGCTTGCACTCTCGGGCGTCTCCAACACCGGACATGATATTGGCGGATTTTCGGGCCCCGCGCCGGATCCGGAGCTCTTTGTCCGTTGGGTGCAGTTCGGAATCTTCATGCCGCGTTTTTGTATCCATTCCTGGAACGATGATGGTTCTGTCAATGAACCCTGGATGTATCCGCAGGCGACACCTTTCATTCGCGATCTGATCAAGCTTCGCTACCGGCTAATTCCATACCTTTATGACCTGCTTTGGCGCTATCACGACGTCTTTGAGCCCATTATCCGGCCAAAGTTCTTCGACTTTCCATCCGATCCCCGCTGCTGGCAAGAGAACGATGATATGATGGTTGGACGCGCGCTGCTTGCCGCGCCAGTGGTCGAGCCGGGGCGCGCCGATCGTGAAGTCTATCTGCCTCTTGGCACGCGCTGGTATGATTTCTGGTCTGGCGAAGTGTTCGAAGGCGGCCAGACGGTCGCCCGCCCGGCACCGTGGACACACCCAGTTCTTTTCGCGAGGGAAAGCTGCGCCATTCCGGTCAACACTGCCGGGCAAACCTTCACGGACCGCGCGGACCATCGCGGCTTCATGATTTTCCCGCCAGCCGGCTGTGGCGCCTTCACTGCGGAAACTTTCGAGGATGACGGGGAGAGCGAAGCCTACCGGACCGGCGGATCCGGCAGGTGGCGTATCAGTGCCGAGGCTGACGAGAAATTTCTATCGCTGCGTGTTCAACGTTTCGGGGCCTTTGCGTGTCTGCACCCCGGCCCGCGCCTCATTTTTCCCAAAAGTGAGATGCGCGAGATATCGATTTCGCGTTTGTAGCCACCATTTGGCATATGGCTACGATCAGTTCCCCCTATATCTTATTTCGTTTCACCTTGCGGGGCAGCCGCAGGCGGAAGACGCCCAATCACATTGAAGCGTGCTTTCTGCTCGTCGGTCAGCGAGTTGTAGAAATCAGCCAATGCCGGTTCCACAGTATTGACCGCAGCGGCAAGGGCATCAAGCCGCTTGGCGGCCGCATCGAGCCGGCCGGTCAATGTCTCTGGAATCTGAGGCGGGCAGGAAGAGTCGAGGTCTGACGCGGCCTTGGCCGAAGCTGATTTCAGCATGTTGAAAGCGGCATTTTGCTGCTCGGTTGGCTTGATCACCTCCTCGATGCGCTGCACCGGCAATTGCGTGAAGCTTCCCGTCTGCTTGCTGCACAAACCGCCGAGGCTGGCGGCACGCGATTCCTCTCCGCCAGCCTTGGCGTGCTGATATTTGGCCTCCGTGCCAATGGCAGCAAACCGGTCTTTCTGCTCGTCATTGAGGGAATTGTAGAAGGCCGTCAGCGGCGGGCGCAGGATCTGCACGGCATCCCTCATCGCCTCGATTCGTTTCGCAACCGCCTCAAGCCGCGCGACTGGCGTCAGCGGGACTTCCGCCGGGCATGAAGCCTGCAAGATGTTATTCGCCTGTGCGGACGCTGCTTTGAGATCGTCCAGCAGTGTGGCCTGCTCGCCGTAAGGCCGGATCGCTTTTTCAATCTGACCGGCCGGCAGGCTTAGGACACCAGGCGCCAAACCGCTGCAGGGCGGCACCGTATTAGCTTCGGTCACAATATTTGCGTATGCTGCATTTGCCTGTGCTGCGGAGGCCGCCGAACGGGACGCATAAAGCCGGTGATGCCGGTGATGATGATAATGGGGCTCCCCCCCATAGGAGCCGTTATAAGCGTAACCATTCGCATAAGGGGCGGCACCGTAAATATTGAACAGGCTGCCTTCACCATAATAAGGATAATAAGTGTAATAGGGGTAGTAGGCAAAATAGGGCGAGAACAGAGGCCCTGGCCAAAAGATGCTTGTCAATAACAAATCCGCTCCATAGGCGAAGAACGGATTGTAGAAGGCATAGGGCCAGAGCGCGAAGGTCAGCACGTCGCCGTAAAAGAAGGGCCAGAAGACCGGGCCTGCCCAATAGCCCCATCCGGTGCCCCAATCGTTCCAGCCGCTACCCCAATAATTGTTGCCCCAGGCATTCCATCCGGCCATCGTGCCAAAGGCGTTGCGATTGAACCCGTGCGGATCGAAGCTGCCGACGCCATTGAACCGGGCCATTTGCCGGCCCCCGAGGGCAGGATTATGAGCAAAGGCACTTCGGCCAGCCGCAGCCGCGCCGCCAAGGCCGGCGGCACCGGCAAACCGGTGTCCTGCTAAGCCTGCGTGTCCGAAACGGCCAGCGCCAAAGTGGCCACCTGCGAAATGCCGCCCGGCAAAGTGGCCGTGCGCGAAATGCCCGCCAGCGAAGTGCCTGCCCGCAAAGTGTCTCCCGGCAAAGTGTCTTCCGGCAAAGTGTCTCCCGGCAAAGTGGCGGCCAGCGAAATGCCCGCCGCCGAAATGACGGAAGCCGCCAAAGTGGCCACCAAAATGGCCGCCCCGGAAGCCGCCAAAATGGCCGAAGCCGCCGAAGTGGCCAAACCCGCCGAAGTGGCCAAACCCGCCGAAGTGGCCAAACCCTCCGTGTCCGAAGCCGCCGAAGTGGCCGCCGAAACCTCCAAAATGTCCGCCGCCAAATCCGCCGTGCCCAAAGGCAAATGCTTCACTCATTCCCCCAGGCATGGTGCCGGGCACAAATGAAGCTTCAAGACCAAAGCCGAGCGCAAGCGCCGCTGCGAGAATTTTGGCCATCCGGCGACGGGTCATAGCGCTTTCCTCCCGCCCCCGTGAACAGTGATTCCCTCTCTCTTGCGGATAAATTCAACGCCCGGACGGTTCTGCCCGTTCCATGTAATCTTGAGGCAGGAGCTAAGTTTTGTAACCGCACTGAAATTAGTGCCCGAGTCAGTCTTCTTGCCGCTGGCTTGGGCCATCGCCAGCGATAGTTCTAGGCGTTATAAATGAAACAAGGTCAGCCCCGTGCGGCGCCAAGGCCTTCCATGCGCCATCGAAACGGAAACTCGCCAGGGCGCCCGTTGGAAATTTTTCACTAAGATGCGGAAGCTCGCTTGAGCCGGCTTCGGCAAGTTCTCGCGCAAACTCCTGCAAGGCAGGATTATGGCCGATGAGAAGCACGGACTTCACGCTCTCAGGAAGCCTGCGGAGCTGCTCCCATAAGGCTTCTTGCGTGCCTCCATAGATCTCCCTTGTGAGGATAACCTCAGGCGGCTTTTTCGCGGCTTTCATGATCGGGCCGAGCGTCTGCTGCGCACGTACTGCCGTCGAGCAGATCACAAAGTCAGGCGCGATCTTCGACCGCTTCAGATATGAGGCCATGAGCTTGGCTGTGTAACGGCCGCGTTTGTTCAAAGGCCTGTCGTGATCACTAAGGCTCAGATCTTTCCAGCTCGATTTGGCGTGGCGTAAGAGATAAAGGGACTTCATCACCTTTCGGCCTGTGCGCCGCCGGGACCTTCCGGAACGGACCGGTCCGCTGGGGCTCTTTTCTGTTTTGCCTGCCCAGCGGTTACACGCGTTGCGAAGGCAGCCCTCAATCGTCTCTTCTGTTGAGTGCTTTAAAGGGTATGACGACGCCGGGCAGGCTGTTCCGCGCGCTCAGCCGTCTGCGGCCTGTACCGGTCAGCACATAGCGGCCGCGGCCATCGTCCCAGCGGATCAGATGAGCTTCGACCGCCTTTTGGCGGAGCACCATCGTCATCGGATCCTGAACGTGCCAAGGTGCGACGTCGCCGTGCATCTCGACTTTTTTTAAGGCTTCGATCAATCTTTTTTTCTGGGAGTCGCTCATTGTTGATTGAACATGGGGCCGGGGGAGGACATGTGCAACCATTCTGACATAAGAGGTTTGGGTAATCCAGAGGCTGATTTTAAACGCGATCTTGACCGTTTGGACCAGGGCTACCATCTCTTGCAGCATTGAACCCTGCTTGCTTGTTAGGGCAGGGCAATGTGCGGCACCAAATTTGCGTCGATGGGCCGCAGAGCAAGAGAGCTCGCGAGGCGGCCGGGAACCGTCACCGCGGATCTCGATTAACGGCTTTGAGCCGGCGGGAATGGCTTTCTTGCAGTCATCTTCCTTTCTTTGGAGGCGAAATTGAAGATCGCAAAGTCGAAGACCATTGAGAGAATTATTTATTCGGCGGTCCTAAGTGCCACGCTCGTGTTTGGCGGCTGGCTGCTCCATAATCGCATGGGAGAGATCCGCGCCGACGGCAGCGATGTGCTTGAGTTTCAAATGAAGCCCATGCACAAGGGCCAGCAGATTGCGCTCGCTTTCAACGGAGATCTCTGAAGCCTTGCGTGGTGCCCTTCCAAGGCTCGAGAGCCCGCTGTCAGTGACATGCCCATGAAGGCAGCCAAACGGTTTTCTCCGTTCTGCCGTCACACAGGCGCCTTAGCTGGTTTTAACAGAAATGGGGTGTACTCCTTGTCTGGCTTCTGCCTGACGCAGGATTCACCGGTGCACCCATTGCGCTGTAGCAAAAGCCAAAAGCCTGCCGGGGATAGTCAGCAGGACATTACCCCGTGCAGCGGCGGCGATCTGAAGGTGCCTGTGCCGCAGTCCCCGGCGCGGAAAGCGCGCGCCTCATCCTTCTTCGTGCAGCCGCCACCCATGCCAACCATCGCCCTTTTGCCGCGAATTGCCATCCGGAAATAGGCGTTGGCAATCTAGGGGCTGCTTCCGCACATGGGCTTCACCGCGAGTATGACGCGGAGCACGCGTTGACCTTTGTGAGCGGCGGGATGTTTTGCGTCATGGTGCCGTTCGTAGCAGCCGGACAGTGGGGCTGATTTGGCGTAACCGGTGAAGATGAAGACGAGGCTGGCAAGGAGCGCAATGACATGCGCGTGATATTCGCAATGAGCGCCATGAATGTCTTTTAAGGAAAAGCTGGTTGTTATCACCACCGTTCCGAAAGAGGTGCACCCTGCATTACTTCGGCGATGCGCGCCCGTGTACTAGAAGTTGTATCCCCGGGGAGGGCATCCACAGAATAGAAACCATGTGCGGCAATCTCCCCATTGGGTTCTGGCACACGCTCCTGGCGGAAGGAATGCACGACAAATAGCGCAACATGGTCGCGCTGCGAAACCCGGCTGTTGAAGAACATGCCGTGTAACAGAGGAGGGTCAATGATTTCTATATTGCCCTCCTCCATGAGTTCGCGGGCGAGAGCCTCCAGCATTGTCTCCCCGGGCTCCACTCCGCCGCCCGGTAATTGCCACCCGGGGACGTAGGTGTGCTTGATGAGAAAGATCCTTTTGTCTTTATCAATCACGAGTCCGCGAACCCCAAGTGTCATCCCCCGGCTCCAGCGCCAATAGAGGTGAAAAGCCCGGCGGATTGGCGGCTCAAACGTTTGGCGCAGCTGGTTCATTCGGGTCTCGGTGCTTTTGATAAGCTCATGGCTCATAGGAGTTTCGGCTTCCGGGCTTGAAGAACGATAAACCGTTCCCGCCGCAGTTTCACTGTGCCGGGCTGCACCTGCGGACGGTGAGAGAGCAGGAGAAGCGTGGAAATTTCTCAAGAACTCGCATGTATCTCATCGAAGGTTTTCATTAGGCTCTGGCGATTTCACTTTCTGCCTTGTGCTCTATTATTTGGCAAGTTCATTCGTTTGAGGACCATTTTGATGGCGCATGATGTAGTTATTATCGGCGGCGGGCACAATGGTCTTGTCTGTGCTGCCTATTTGGCGATGGCAGGCCTAAAGGTGCTCGTGCTGGATCAGCGCCCCGTCGCCGGGGGCGCCGCCGTCACAGAGGAGTTCGCTCCCGGATTTTCGAATTCGATTGCATCATATGCCGTTTCCTTATTGAATCCGAAGGTCATCCGTGATCTCGATCTGGCCGCCCGCGGACTAAGAATTGTTGAGCGCCCGGTCTCTAACTTCCTGCCGTTGGGCGATCTTGGCTTCCTCAAGATCGGCGGCGATCAAACGAAACGGGAAGTCGCGAAATTCTCGGCCAGGGATGCAGAGCGTCTCGGCGATTATCAGACGCGCTTAGCCGCCGTTGCGGATATCTTGCGTTCCACCGTGCTTGAGACGCCGCCGAATGTTGTTGAGGGGAGCCCATTTGCAGCGATCGCCGAGCTGGTCAAAGCTGGCAAGATCGCCAACCGGATTCGGAGTCTCGGGCTCGATCTGCAGCGGGATTTTCTCGATCTCTTCGCGGCGTCCGCTGGCGACTTTCTCGATGGCTGGTTCGAAAGCGCACCGGTCAAAGCTGCCTTCGGCTTCGACAGCATCGTAGGCAATTACGCGAGCCCCTATGCGCCGGGTTCCGCCTATATTCTGCTGCATCACAACTTCGGCGAGGTCAATGGCAAGAGGGGCATCTGGGGCCATGCGATCGGCGGCATGGGCGCCATTACCCAGGCCATGGCGAAAGCTGCCGCCGCGCATGGCGCCGAGATCAGGCTTTCGACGCGGGTACGCCGGGTCATTGTCGAGAACGGGCGCGCCATTGGCGTTGAAACGGACAAGGGGGGCACCATCCGTTCCGCCGCCGTCGCTGCGGGGATCAATCCCAAGCTCCTGTATCTCCAGCTTATTGATTCCCATGTGCTGCCAGAGGAATTCAGGCGGCGTATGGAAAAATGGCGTTGCCGGTCTGGCACATTCCGCATGAATGTTGCGCTTTCAGAACTGCCAGACTTCACTGTTTTGCCCGGGCGCGAACCAGCGGAACATCATGCTTCGGGCATTATCATCGCGCCAAGCCTTGCCTACATGGAACGAGCCTATTTCGATGCACGTCTATTTGGGTGGTCGCGCCGTCCAATAGTCGAATTGGTTATACCATCAACACTCGACGGCACGCTCGCGCCGCGCGGCCAGCACGTGGCAAGCCTGTTCTGCCAGCATGTCGCGCCGGAACTGCCGGATGGCTCGTCATGGGATGACCATCGTGAAATTGTGGCCGACCTCATGATCGAGACCGTCGATAATCACGCGCCAAATTTCCGGCGCTCCGTCATAGCACGGCAGATCTTTTCTCCGCTTGATCTTGAAAGAACGTTTGGCCTCATCGGGGGTGATATCTTTCACGGGTCGCTCGACTTGGGCCAGATCTTCTCGGCGCGCCCCATGCTGGGATATGCAGATTACCACAGTCCTATCCCCGGTCTTTATTTATGCGGCTCGGGAGGCCATCCCGGAGGCGGCGTCACAGGGGCACCCGGCCACAATGCCGCCAGGGAAATTTTGCGCGATTTCAGGCGAAAGCGTACCCGTTTGGCTGCTCGCCATCAGCCGCTGTGAAACGGCTTACGGGGATTTCAAGGACTGGCAGCGCCGCAGCCAATTGAGCCGAAAACGATGAAATGCCGGTCGCTGACGGTTTCGGCACGCAACGACGCCAGGCCGGCGGAGACGAGCTGGGCCGCGATCTCGTCCAGGCGGTAGGCTGCAAGCAGTGAGTCCAGGAAATCACCCCTGAGAACCTCTGGCTCTTTGCCGGCATAATTCTCAACGGTCTTTTTCGCCTCGCTGCGGGATCGCGGCCGGATGAGGTCCATCACAAGCACTGCGGCGCCAGGAGCGGCGCATGCGTAAATCGCCTTCCATAGGTCAAGCGGATCCTTCATGTGATGAAGCAGGCTATTGCTCACCACGGCCTGAAATGTCTCGGGGCCAAAGGGATTTTCTTCCCGCCCGATATGCCAATTTTGAATATCAACTCGATTGGCTAAGGAGCCATGCCGCTGGATGGCATCCTTGGCTATGCCGATCATTGATTTGGAACCATCCACGCCAACGATTCGAGCCTGCGGATATTGTTCCGCGAGGCGGATCGTTATATCGGCTGGGCCACATCCAAGATCTAGGATTCGCTGGCCGTTAAACGCGGGAAATTTCTCCGCAAAGAGAGCAACGAACCGTGAATTCGGCTCCGAGAAGTCGGCATTGGCATAAGCGGAAGCATGAAGTGGCGCATCCATCAATTCTTCTTTTTCAGGAACGCGCTTCACGAGCGTCACCTTTTTTCAATTCTTCAGCAATAGAGATCTGCTTCATTGCGATATCTCTAGCAGAACAACGGCCAGTGGAGACTGGTCGATTTAATTTTTTTGGATGACATGGAAAAAAAAGCCACGTTACACGTTGGCGTCACAGGGCGTCTGAACATAGCGGTTGGCGGGGCGGCGATCACAACGGCCTCCATGCGCTGTTCAAGCGAGATGAAAAGTGTTACGGATAGTTAGGCCGCTGCGGAGTTGTTCGATCGAAAGTAGGGGAGGAACTCTGCTATGTCGCAAACGAAGCTTGCTTCGAAGGGGAAGCGTCCAAGTAAAGCTGCATCGGTGCTGGGGATCGCTGGAGCCTCTTTCGCAGCGTCGGCCAGCGGATCGGTGGCGGATATTCCGGCAGGAGATGCCCTGCCGCCTCAGAACGCTATGCCGTTTCAACTCTTTCTCGGGGAAGAGGATATCTCCGATGTCAGCCTGGCGACCTTCCATCTCTTCGACAAGGACGAGCTAGGAGCGCTGCGGGGAGGGATCCAGCTCGCGCGGGGAGGCTGCGGCTGCGGGCATGGCTGTGGCGGCGGCTGCGGACATGGTGGCTTTGGCGGTTGCGGGCATGGTGGCTTTGGCGGCTGCGGCAGAGGTTGCGGAAGAGGCTGTGGCGGCTGCGGGAGAGGTTGTGGCGGCTGCGGCTGGGGCTGGAGGGGCTGCGGCTGGGGAGGCTGCGGAGGCTGCTACTGGGGCGGGGGCTGGGGCTGGGGCTACTGCCTGTCCTGGGGAGGCTGTTATCCCTGGTGCTAGACCGGAAGAGTTTCCGAGTTCATTGGCAAATGCGGGTGCCGGGTTTGACGGGGCAGGCCCGGCGAGCGGCGCCGGGTTCGCAGCACTTCCAATCAATTGTGGCGAAGGCCGAGCTAAGGTGCGCGTACTAACCTAATGACAGGCGATCGGGGAAACAGCTTTACACGCCTTAACGGCAAGGACGTTCTGCAGTTTGCGCCGAACTTCACGGTTTATGTTCTTCCCCCCGATACCGTGTGTCTTTATTCCGAGGACCGCAAGTTCTTGCTTCACGGCTCGCTCTACTGTGCGCTCGCCGCCGCGATTGGAGAGGGCGGGAAGAGCTCCCGGGAGCTTGTTCACGAGCTGGAGCAGGATTTTCCGCCCGAGAAAATCCATGAAGCGCTGAAACGGCTCGCCGACCGGCGCTACATCCTCCCGGCATCGAAGGATTCGAAAGGCGTTGTTGCCGCCTATTGGGCAAGTCTCGGCCTGCCGCCGGAAACCGCGGAGCAAAGTCTCGGAAAATGCCGTGTACGCATTCAATCGATAGACGTGGAGGGAGCGGCGGAACTTGAGGCCGCTTTGAGCGGGCTCGGCGTCCGCCTCGTCAAGCGCTCTCCCAGCCTGACAGTCACATTGGTGAATGATTATCTCGATGAGCGGCTGCCGGAATTGAACCAGCGGCATTTGTCGGACCGCACGGCCTGGGTGCTCGCCCAACCCTCTGGCATTTTCCCTTTGGTGGGGCCGGTGTTCAGGCCGGGGCAAAGCGCCTGTTGGATGTGCCTTGCCGAGCGTATGAAAAGGAACCGGGAGGTCAAGGCGCTGCTTGACCGCAAACAGGCCCGCTGCATCGCTACCTCGCCTCTGGCACGGCATACCTTTGGACAAAGTGCCATACAACTTGCTGCCGCCGAGATCGCGAAAGCAATCGCCAGCGATTTTCGCACGCAACTCAGCGATCACATCTTCAGCCTCGACCTGCTCGGATCGACCATCGTGAAGCATCATGTGGCGGCGCGCCCGCAGTGCCCGGACTGTGGCCGCAAGAAGCTGCGCGATCCCCGCCGTGCACCCGTGCCGGTCGAGCTTGGCGCAGGCGGCAAGGCCGTCATGACGAGCGGAGGCTACCGCAGCATATCACCATCCGCCACGGTCGCACGTTTTCGCAAGCATGTAAGCCCGTTGACTGGCGTCGTCTCACGTCTTGAGCGCATCGAAGCCGATCTGCCTTTGAACACCAACTACCATGCGGCGCACAATTTTTCGGGGTCCGCCGAGACAATCAATGAACTGAGGGCAGGGCTGCGCAGCGGCAGCTTCGGCAAGGGAAGCACGGCCGAACAGGGTGAAGCCAGCGCGCTCATGGAGGCAATCGAACGCTATTCCGGGATCTTTCAGGGCGACGAAATAAGGGAAAAGCGCCGGCTGACCGATTTCCCGCCGGGCGAGGTCATTCCTCCGAACAAAGTCCTGCTGTTCAGCAAGGCGCAATTGCGGCGGGGGCGGGCGCCCGCGCCCGGCTCGGATGATTGGGAGGCGATCCCGGCCCTATTCGACCGCTCAGCCGAGATCGAGTGGTCGCCGGTCTGGTCTTTGCGAGATCGGCGCTTCAAATATCTTCCAACGAGTCTCTTATATTTTTTCTACAAGGGACCCGCGGCCTTTGGCGCGGATTCCAACGGTTGCGCGGCGGGTAACACGCTTGAGGAGGCGATCGTTCAGGGCTTCCTCGAGCTGGTCGAACGGGATGCCTACGCGATCTGGTGGTACAATCGATTGCTGCGGCCGGAATTGGATCTCAGTCAATTCGGCGACTCCTATGTCCGTGAATTGCGGCATCAGCTTGCCGAAACAGGCCGCCGGCTTTGGGTGCTCGACGTTACCAGCGACCTTGGGATTCCCACGTATGTAGCCATCACGCACTGGATGCAAAATGACCGGGAAAATATCGAATTCGGTTCCGGCGCGCATTTCGATGCCCGGATTGCCTTGCTGCGTGCGCTGACAGAACTCAATCAATTTCTATCCCTTGGCCTCATGGGCGGCGGAACAGGCGAGAAATCGAGCCTTGATGGAATCACGCCATTGCGCATCCAAGATCACCCCTATTTGATGCCGAACGGAGATGCGCCTGTGCAGCCGGACCTCAGCTCGAAGTTCGGTTATTTCGACACGCGCGAGCAGGTGATGGCCTGCGTGCGCCTCGCCAAGCAGGCGGGCCTCGATTTCCTCGTCCTTGACCAGACGCGTCCTGACATCGAAGTTCCGGTTGTCAGAGTGATCGTTCCGGGGTTGCGGCATTTTTATCGCCGTTTCGGCCCAGGCCGGCTTTACGATGTGCCGGTAAAGCTTGGACTGCATGACCGGCCGCTCAAGGAAAACGAGCTCAATCCGATCCACCCCCATACGTGAAGGTGATCCTGATTTGCGCGCTCCCGAACCCAAGAGAGTGCGAGGGAGCGCGCCTTTGACTGTTTGCGTCCGGCTCCGCGGTCACGTCAGGCTCGAAGCGCATACAGGCGGAGAAATTGCCGCCTGTGCCGGCGGTTATTCCGCCCGCCTGGGAAGCTTCAGCAAGGGCGCGCTGGATCGCGCGGAGGATCTGCGCACAGGCCTGCCGCTTGCCTCTTTTGCATCCTGCCGGCGAAATATCGACAAAGAGATTGATTTATTGGTCCGGCGATTGGCCAATCACGGTTTGTTGGAATACCGCCTTGGCCGATCAAGCAAGGGAGAGGACCTCATTATCATCGAGCCGCAGGTTCCCGATTATTGGCCGAGAATGCCGCAGCTCTCCACTTCAGACACTCTTGTCTTGTCGCGTTTCGCCTATATGCGGCGGCGCGGCGCCGAGATGGTGATCGAGTCGCCGCGTGCTGGCGCTCTGTTCAAAATTTGCAATCCCAGCATTGCATCTTTCCTGGCCATACTATCCACTCCGCAACAAATGAAACAGCTGCGCCGTCTGGATGGTTTTCCAGGAGCCGGGCTTTTCGCCCTGCTTCTCGATTGCCAAATCCTTTTCAAGACCAGCAGTACTGACGAAAATGATTTTCGGCTGGCCGAGGGGGGCCACAGCCTCGCTCTTTGGGACTTTCACGATCTTTTGTTCCACACGCGGAGCACGCAAGGGCGGCACGCTAATCCAATAGGCGGAGTTTATCCGCATGCGGGCGTCATTCCGCCGCTGCCAGCAAAGCGGCCGCGCTGGCCCGGAAAAAAAATCGATCTGCGCAAGTATTCGTCCGCGGAACCAAACGCCATCTCGCCTACCAACCCAGCGACGGCACCACGTCATTCGGCGCGCAGCTTTGATGACCATCACCCGGTCACTCTTGCCGAGCTCTCCCGGTTCCTCGACAGCACCGCGCGTATTCTCGCGGCATCGAACGGCAACCCCGCCCTTAATGACGGCGGCCATACCGTCAGGCCCTATCCGTCGGCAGGCGCGAGCTACGAGCTCGAGCTCTATTTGGCGGTCAGCAGATGTGAAGGACTTGCACGGGGCTTCTATCATTATGATGCTTGCTCTCATGCCTTGGTCCCGATCAGAGTTGCCATGCATGATCTCGAAGCGCAGCTGGTGGAAGCTCAATATTCAATGGGTGCGGCCGCCGTGCCGCAGATCTTGATCACGATCGCCGCGCGCTTTGGCCGGATTTCATGGAAATACAGTTCAGTCGCCTATTCACTCATTCTGAAGGACGCTGGCGTATTGATGCAAACGTTCTATCTCGCGGCAGCCGAAATGCGGCTTGGAGGCTGCGCAATCGGGATCACTAATATCGATCTCTTTGAAAAGATGACGGGGATCGAATTTTACGTTGAAGGCCCAGCCGGTCAATTTGCGCTCGGCCGCGAGGCGAAAACGGAGACTTCCGGCTGACGATTCCCCGGCTTTTTGGCTGTGAGGTGCCCAAGCGGTGATGGCATGGCCAAAGACAGCGAAGCAATGGCTTTCCAGTCTTTCAAGACCTGCTTGCAGCTCGCGTGACCGCAGGCTCTGGCAATGCGTCGCGCAAGAAATATCCGACAGCTTTGCGCATGCGCCTATCCAGCAGGCCGAATATGGCCCCTTGCGGATCCGTGCAATGGACAATCCAGGAGCCTCCCGGCACTTCAGCCGGCCCATAAACAATTTGGCCGCCGCCAGCCTGGGCGCGCTGGGCCACAGCTTCAATACTGGAGACGTTGAAATAGTAGAGCCAAAAAGGAAACGGCAGCTCCGGGGGTTTCGTGAACATGCCGCCGATTGGTTCTCCACCGGCGGAGAACTGCTGATAGCGGCCCATCGCGCCTACATGCGACTCCGCCTTTTGCCAGCCGAAGAGCTCGGCGTAAAAAGCGAATGCCTTTTCCCAGTCGGCGGCGAGCAGCTCGTGCCAGCCCACATGCCCCAGAGTTCTGGGCCCAAACGGCTGCTCTTGGCGGGGCTTCAGCTCCTTGATCAAGGCAAGCACCGCCTTCTGGGGGTCGGCGATGACCGAAAAGCGGCTGATATTGGGGACGTCCGCCGGAGGGATATGCACCGCTCCGCCAAGCTGTCCGGCCCGGGTAGCGGCAGCGTCCACATCGCCGACGCCGACATAGCCGATCCAATGCGGCGCCACGCCCATTTTTCTCGCCTGGTCCGGCAGTTTCAGCAGCCCTGCCACGGGTGCATCTCCGGCGGTAAACACGCTATAGGCGACACCCGGCATCGCAGCGTCCCGCGCGCTCCAGCCTACGACACTGGCATAGAAGGCCTTAGCGGCTTCCATATCTGTCGTCATTAGCTCGTACCAGACGAAACGGCCATGAGAATTGACCATCTCTGTTTCTCCATTCGGGACTGCAGAGAAGACGCAGCGCCCCCAACCAAGGCGTCTCGCTTATTTTTCCATTGAAGCGAGGTTCCCCAGTTTAAACAAGAACGTGCTCGAGAAAGAGCGAGGGGAAGAGGGTACCGCTGCTTCCCGGTTGCCTTGAGCCGGAAATGAATCAAACGCGAGTCCCGGCGGCCAGCGCGTTGCGGCCGCCATTATTGGCGGTAATGCCCATAATGATGATATAATAATAGATGATATAATAATAAATGTGCCCGGCCGGGATACCGGAATGGCAAATCGGGGTGGCCCTGCCCGCCATAATAGGGCGATCCGGCAGTAGCGCGGTATCGAGCCTTGATCCCGCTAATGGCTGAGAGGGGTTGATGCAATAGAAAGCCCCTGATCTGCTGAGGGACCAGACCAGGGGATGGGGGGAGGAAATCATCAGCCGTGCTGCACCGGACCATTAAATCCTTAGCTGACAATTGATTAAATATCATCAGATATCTTAAGAAATTCACAAAAAATATCAGTGATCTGGCGGGATTAGACCATTGCAACCGGTCAGTGTTTATGGGTTCCCTGCCGGAAAATTGGCGCTACCCCGCAGAAAGTCCCTGGCCAGCGCGGCGGCCGTAAAGCAGACCGGAAGGGGCCCCGCCTCGGCTTCGCTGGTACAGACAGACCGAGGCACGCTCCCCGCTGGCGGGCTAGAAACCGGAATCCGCCAAGGGGGTAGAAAAAGCGCTAACCCAAAGACGCAGCAAGACTCTGGCGCAAGCTGCAAACTTCGCCAAAAAGCCCCCAATCTGCGTACCTCCGGCAGACCCAGGGACTGTCGCCGCTCAATCGGGACCGGCATTAAAGAGATAGGGGGCAAATGCGCCCAGTGTCTCTGGAAACGCACACAAAAAGCCCCTGATCCGGCGGGTGAGAACGGATCAGGGGCCTGCGCAACGACCTAACTTACGCACTTGCTGAGCTGGCTGCCATTGGAGGGGGAAGGGGACGGCAGCCAACCATGCCTAATGGCATGTTGAACATCTATTCAGAATATTTTCGGCAATCATCACCTGTTTGAGCCAAATCGTCAGCATGCAGGAGCCTCTGAGCCTAGTCCTTCCCCTGTAAAAAGTCTGACCCAGGATTCGCACCCGCAGTGGCGGCAGCGAGGCTGAAAGTAGCAAGGTCAAGGCGGAAGGGAGCCCTCCCTCAACTCCATTGGGAGAGCATCGCTTCCATTTGCTTAGCCTCGGCGGGATCTAAAAATAGATCGAGAATCCCGCAGCTTCCCAAACGATTAAACCGCTGGCGATGCGATCAAGGCGCTGCTCCTCCTGCCGTGACCGTAGCTCCCGTAAAAGATGCGCCCAGTGCACGGCCATGAACGGCGGCTTCCGTGATCGAGATACCTTGGATGTTTGCTTGGGTAGCGGTTGCCACCGCCAGGAATTGAGCAACCAAGGTCATAACTTTGGCCGTCTCATAGGAGTGAGCATTGGCCGCGAAGATGATGTCGTCATTCCGCATCTGCAGCCGGGTGGCGAGGAAATAACCGCCAGGATCGGAGAAGTCGATCCAGAACACGACTGGCACGAGAGGCCCGTTGAACCGCTTCATGTCGGCGCCGAGCAGCTGTGCAACCTCGCGGGGCTCCTGACGGTAGAGGAATACAGCGCCTGGATCGGCCTGCAGGTCGGCCAGACCGCCAGCCTTTGCCAGAGCTTCGGCGAGGTTCAGGCGCCAAGCGTCGAAGTTGAACTGGGTTGGAGCTCCAAACCCGCCAACCTGGATACCCGAAGCGCCAAAGGATATGAATTTCTGCTGCTCCTGATAGACATAAATCCGGTCGCCCGGCAAAATATAGATATTGTTGGCGGCATTCATCACGAGATTTTCGAAGGGCACGGTGGCCCGGCGGCCGCCGCGCTCGAGCATGACCCAGGTTTCATACCCAGGCCCGGAAATGCCGCCCGCGCGAGTGATGGCATCGAGGATCCGGTCTTGAGCGCCCGTCATTGGCACAGCGAAGCGAAGCGGCGAATTTACCGCGCCGACAACGCTGATCAGCGATGACCTCTGTTGTGACAGGGACACGATGACCTGCGGTTCGATCGCCCGGTTTTTAATTTTGTTGACGATGTCATTTTGAATTTGGACGTTGTCGCGGCCCGCAGCTTTGATCAATCCGGCATAGGGAACGGTGATATTCCCATTATTGTCGATGATCTGATCAGGAAGTGTTACGAAATTGCCAGGCCGCACGCCTGCTTCGAGGGGAATAAACAGGCCCCCCGCTGCCGCTTCGAAAACCGTGATTGACACGACGTCGCCAATGCCAAACACGATTTTCGATGGGGGCCGCTGGTCGGTGAAGGCGCCGGCAAGGCCCTTTGGCTCATGGGCGGCGAGGATGTCGATGGTTTCGGGAGTAACCTTGACGAGCTGATAGGGAATGGTCGGGGATTGGCCCGACATTATGGCTTCGGATGCAGGGCCAGATCGTGGAAAGTCGGATAAAAAGGAACATCCTGCCGCTCCCAACGCTGCGAGCGCGGCCAAAGAGATCAATCCAATTCGCGCACCTGACATAAGCTTCCCCTGGGGAAATCGCCGCTTTACTGCTAACCTAAAATGGCGTGCGAGGCTAGGAAAGCCGAGCAATTTCCTGAAGATGGAATGCGCTATTCCAGGGGGTGTTACAAATTTAACACGGGTCCCTGGCTCAACGAATCCATCGCGGATTCAATAGCTTGAGAGATGACGATGCAGAAAAATGCTTTTCCCGCAGTCATCCTTCGCTTACAAGGCAAATGGCGAGCGATTGCGGCTTATGGAACTTTGCCCTTGAGAACTCATTATCTGGCCAAGATTTAGCGAACTTTGGAATCAGGGAGACTCAGGGACATGACCGCACCGGGCCAGGATCGGGAATTCCCGATGCGCATAGCGCTTGTTGCGCCTTTGGCGGAAGCGGTGCCTCCGAAGCTCTATGGCGGAACCGAGCGCGTCGTCTCCTGGCTCACGGAAGAGCTGGTGCGGCAAGGGCATCGGGTTACCTTGTTCGCCAGCGCGGAGTCGCAGACGGCAGCAGAGCATGTGGTGTGTGCGCCGCAAAGCCTGAGGCTAGCCGGTATCCGCGATCATTTGGCAAGTACACTTGCCATGTTGCGCAAAGTAAGGCAGCGCGCTGATGATTTTGACATCATCCATTTTCACGTGGACCTTTTGCCGCAGGCCATGTTTCACGATCTTGCCCATAAATGCCTCGTGACCCTTCACGGCCGCCTCGACTGGCCTGATTACCTGCCGCTCTATGAGACTTATCCGGAGATGCCGCTTGTTTCGATCTCCCGCGCGCAGCGTCAGCCGATGCCAGCTTGTGCCAATTGGCTCGCGACGATCCCTCATGGACTGCCGCCGGGCGTCTGCCCTTTCAATCCCGAAGGCGGCGGATATCTTGCATTTCTGGGGCGTATTTCACCTGAGAAACGCCCGGACCGTGCGATAGAAATTGCCAAGCGTGCTGGGATTCCCTTGAAAATCGCGGCAAAGGTCGACCCCGCCGATTGGACCTATTTCAAGACCGAGATCGAGGGGCTTCTGGACCATCCTCTCATCGAGTTCCTCGGGGAAATCGGCGACGCTCAAAAAAGCGCCTTTCTTGGCAATGCGCGGGCGCTGCTGTTTCCGATCGATTGGCCGGAGCCTTTCGGGATCGTCATGATCGAAGCCATGTCGGCGGGAACGCCGGTTATCGCTTGGCGGAATGGATCCGTGCCAGAAGTCATTACAGATGGAGTGAGCGGCTTTATTGTCGATTCCATCGATGCTGCAGTGGAGGCTGCACGAAAAGTGGTGTTCCTGAGCAGGCACAAGGTGCACGCCGAGTTTGGACAGCGCTTCACGGCCGAGAGGATGGCAACAGCTTATCTCGCAGCTTACCGCTCGCTTTTGGCACGCGCTTCCGCGGCGGCAAAGCTCCAGGAACTGCCCATCGCGCTGCCTGTGGAGCCCGGGCCTCTGCTGGCCCCCGCATTAGAAGAAGTGGCGGGAGAAGAAATGCCGGGCGGGGCCGGCGCACAGGCCTTGAATCGGGCGGGTTAACGCGATCGCCGCGGCACCAAACCCATCGGCGCACAGCTCTTGGCGCGGGACCGAGCGCGGAAGATTGCTTTCTCTTCTCGTCTTAAATCTTGCCATCGCGTAGAATGAAAAGCGTCATGGACGTGAAGGCAGAGCTTCCCCAGCACTATATCGAGATCGAGGGGTCCCTCGTCCAACGGCGCCTGCGGAGCCTGAAAGACGGTGATGCTTTCGCGGTGTTCGACGAATATGGCGATATCGGTGTGATCGGCAGAGGGCCCGAAGGGCTCTATTTCAATGATACGCGCTTTCTGTCCTGGTTCGATTTCCGGTTTGAAGGCCAGCGGCCGCTGCTGTTAAGCTCTGTTATTCAGGATGACAATGCTGCCCTTTCTATTACTCTTACCAACCCCGATGTTCATGCGGATGGCGTCATTTCACTGCCGCGCGACACGATTGCCATCGAACGCACGAAATTCCTGTGGCGGGCTGTCTGTTATGAGCGGATCGGGTTTCGCAATTATGCCGATAGCACGACGCATTTCCGCATCGAGATCGGGTTCGGCGCTGATTTTCATGATCTCTTCGAAGTTCGTGGAACCTCGCGCGAACGGCGCGGCACCTGCACAAGCGTGGTAGCCAATGACCGCGTTCAATATTACTACAAGGGCCTCGACGATTTAAAACGCAAGACGGAAATGGTCTTTTGGCCGCCGCCGCCGCGGCTTGAGGCGAACCGGGCGACGTTCAACTTCGCGCTTGCCCCCAATGCTCGCAAGTCGCTCTTCGTATGGGTTCTTTGCGAGGACAGGAACAAACCGGAATGCGATTCCTTCGGGCACACCTTTCGTGCGCGCCGGCGGGCGATCCGGGAGAAGGCGACCGGTATCGCGACGATTGAAAGTTCAAACGAACTCTTCAACGAGGTCTGCCGGCGGGCGACCGCCGACCTTTATATGCTGATGACGCGGATCCGCTACGGGATTTACCCCTATGCGGGAATCCCATGGTACAGCACCGTGTTTGGCCGCGATGGGATCATCACGGCGATGCTGCTTCTGTGGCTTGATCCATCCGTCGCCAAGGGCGTTCTTGGCTTTCTTGCTGAGACGCAAGCTAAGACCTTTGATTCCGCCTCCGACGCACAGCCAGGCAAGATCCTGCATGAGGCCCGCAAGGGAGAAATGGCGCTTCTCGGTGAGGTACCATTCAAACTCTATTATGGCACAGTCGACGCGACACCTCTCTTTGTGATGCTGGCTGGCATGTATTTCGACCGGACCGGTGATATTACAACGATTGCCGCCATCTGGCCGAACATCAAGGCAGCTTTGGCATGGATCGATACATTTGGGGACCTCGATGGAGACGGGTTTGTCGAATACGCACGTCAAAACGAATCGGGCCTTATCAATCAGGGCTGGAAAGATTCTTACGATTCCATCTTTCACGCGGACGGTGAATTAGCGAGCGGCCCTATCGCCCTTTGCGAGGTGCAAGGCTATGTATATGCTGCCAAGATGCACGCCGCACGGTTAGCACCATTCATGGGCGAGCTTGATCTTGAGGCCAAGCTCCGCCGGGAGGCTGCCGGCCTGCAATTGAAATTCGAGGCGGCCTTTTGGTGTGAAGATCTTGGCACCTTTGCTCTGGCTCTTGATGGCAACAAGAAGCCATGCCGCGTCAGGACATCGAATGCGGGCCATGCGCTCTTTACCGGAATCGCTTCGCCAATTCGTGCGGCGCGCGTTGCCGAGACCCTGCTTAGCCCTGATTCGTTCAGCGGATGGGGAATCAGAACGGTCGCCAATGGTGAGGCGCGGTTCAATCCCATTTCGTACCACAACGGCTCTATCTGGCCACACGACAATGCGATGATCGCGCTTGGCTTTGCCCGCTATGGCTTCGTATCGCAGGCCGCACGGGTTTTTTCTGCGATGTTTGAAGCTGCGGGCTATCAGGAGCTGCGCCGCCTTCCGGAACTTTTCTGCGGCTTTATCCGCAAACCGCACCGTGGTCCGGTTGCCTATCCTGTTGCTTGTGCGCCGCAAGCCTGGGCATCGGCCGCGCCTTTCGCTTTTCTTGGTGCCTGCCTTGGCATGGAACTGCAATATGAAACCAATTCCATGTCTTTTCGTGATCCTGTCATGCCTTCCTTTCTGGATTATGTGATTCTACGTCATTTGAGGCTTGGCAGTTCGCAGATTGACATCCGATTCGACCGGCACGGCAGCGACGTCACGCTCAATTTATTACTCCGGCGGGGAGATGCGAAAATTTTGCTGATCAAATAGGCAGGCCTTTGTTCCCCCCAGGAAGCCGCGCTTGGGCCTTGTTTGGCCAGGAATGGGATTGCCCCAGAATGCGGAAATGAGTGATTGCCGCAATTTCCTGATCTCCAGAATCTTTGATAGTTCAGATAGCCTGGCGGACGGGCTTAAGCTTTGCTGAAAAGCGGAAGCCGCAATGTCCGTTTAAATCTTGCCGCTTGGCGTGCTAGAGTGTTGTTGAAATGAGCAGTGTCATTGCCTCCGGGGCAGAAGAAGAGATAGAGCGGGTGCCCGACCGGCGCGCCGCTCAGCTCGTGCAAGCGCTTGGGGATCGCTCGATCGTTCTCATCGGTCTCATGGGATCAGGCAAGAGCTCGACAGGCCGGCGGCTGGCCCAGCAGCTCGGCCTTAAATTCGTCGATGCTGATGCCGAGATCGAGGCTGCGGCTGGCATGTCGATCACTGAAATTTTTGCCCAGCATGGGGAGGCCTATTTCCGCGACGGGGAGCGCCGGGTCATGGCCCGGCTCCTCAATGAAGGACCGCGTGTGGTTGCAACCGGTGGCGGCGCCTTCATGAACGAAGAGACAAGGGCAAGAATCGCCGCATCCGGAATATCGATCTGGCTGAAGGCGGAGCTCGACGTCCTTTGGCGCCGCGTGCGCAAGCGCTCGCACCGGCCCCTTTTACAGGGCTGTGATCCGGAACAAACTCTCCGGACGCTTCTCGAACAGCGTTATCCGATTTATGCGAGAGCCGACATCACCGTCATTTCGCGGGATGGGCCGCAGGAGGAGGTGGTGGAGAAAATGATTGAGGGACTTGAGTTTTTCTTGCGGTTCTCGCCCGATCCGCCACCGCCGTCCGGCTTAAGAAAATCTGCTCTTGCATCTGGGCAAGCAGGTCTTGAAAAGCAACATTCCACGAGTCAGGAACGCGTTGAGGTTGAACTTGGCGCGCGCCGTTATGAGATTTTGATTGGCCCGGGGCTCATTGCGGAGCTGGCAAATCACGTTCGCCAGCTGGCCCCCCGCAGGGCCTGTGCGGTCATTACCGATGAGAATGTCGCCAGGCTGCATTTGCCCGCGCTCGAACGGGCGCTCGATGCGGGCGGTGTGGACTTTTCGGCCATCGCCGTGGCGCCCGGTGAAGGGTCGAAATCCTTTGCTGAATATGCGCGCGTCAGCAATGCGCTTCTGGGGGCGAAAATTGAGCGCGGCGGCGTGATCGTCGCATTTGGCGGCGGCGTCGTCGGTGATCTCGCGGGATTTGTGGCAGCAACCCTCCGGCGCGGAATGCGCTTCATTCAGATGCCCACAACGCTGCTGGCGCAGGTCGATTCATCCGTTGGCGGCAAGACCGGAATCAACTCCCCGCATGGCAAGAATTTGGTCGGAGCCTTCCATCAGCCTTCGCTGGTTCTTGCGGATACCGATACGCTCGACACCTTGCCGCCGCGGGAGTTCCGTGCCGGTTATGCTGAAGTCGTCAAATATGGACTCATCGGCGATCCGGGATTTTTTGCTTGGCTTGAAAGACACTGGCGCGGGGTTTTCGCGGGCGGCGGCGAGCGCGTCAAAGCGATTGCAACAAGCTGCCGCGCAAAAGCCGCGGTTGTCGCGCGGGATGAATTTGAAGAGGGCGAACGCGCGCTTCTCAACCTTGGTCACACTTTTGGTCATGCGCTCGAACGCATCACCGGCTATGATGGAACAAGGCTTGTGCACGGCGAGGCTGTCGCCATCGGCATGGCCTGCGCCTTCCGCTTTTCCGCACGCCGCGGTCTCTGTGCAAGCGAGGATAAGGCACGCGTTGAAGCACATCTTCAAGAGGTTGGCCTGCCGGTGCGGCTGACCGATGTCCCAGGGCTGAACGCCAGCGCCGAGGAGATCGTCGAGGCCATGTATCAGGACAAAAAGGTCAAACAGGGCGCTCTGACTTTTATCCTCGCGCGAGCCATCGGGGACTGCTTCATTGAAAATGCAGTTGAAGCCAGCGAGATCCTGAGCTTCCTTCAAGATGAACTGAGTATGGGACGCTGACACATGGACGGCGCGGATGCCGCGGTTTCACTATCCGATCTTTGGCTCGCGGTCGTAACGATCTTCTTATTTGTTGCTCTATCGGCATTTTTCGCGGCTTCGGAGACGGCCTTAACCGCCGCGTCGCGGGCGCGCATGCATGGCCTGGAGAAAAATGGCAATCAGCGTGCAGCCCAGGTCAACCGTCTTCTGGCAAGCCGGGAGCGGCTGATTGGTTCTACCCTTCTCGGCAACACGCTCGTCAACATTGGAGCATCGGCGTTTGCTACGAGCATTCTTGTTGCTCTTGTTGGTGATCGCGGCGTGATCTACGCCACGGGTCTCATGACCGCCATTCTCTTTGTTTTTGCGGAAGTGCTGCCGAAAACCATCGCGATCAATTATCCAGACCGCACGTCGCTGCTGGTCGCGCGGGCGATCTCGTTCTTCGTTGCCGTCTTCGGGCCTGTCCTTTTCGGCGTCGAGATTCTTGTGCGGGGCCTCCTGAGGCTTGCGGGCCTCGATGCCCGGCGCCGGCATTCGATTCTGTCTGGGCATGAAGAGCTAAAAAGCGCGGTCGATCTTCTTCACCGTGAAGGCGGGGTTGCCCGTTCCGTGCGCGATATGTTCGGCGGTCTGCTCGAGCTTCGCGAACTCGAAGTGTCAGACGTGATGGTTCACCGAACCAAGATGCTCGCCCTCAACGCCGATCTGCCGCCGCAAGAGTTGGTCCACGAGGCGATCGCAGCGCCTTATTCGCGGCTGCCGCTCTGGCGTGGCGAGCCAGAAAATATTATCGGCGTGCTTCATGTGAGAGATCTTCTGGGTGCGCTCGATGCGGCTGGCGGTGATGCGGCCAAGCTCAAGGTTGAATCCATTGCTCTTGAGCCCTGGTTCGTGCCGGAAACCACGCCGGTCCAGGTGCAACTTCAGGCGTTCCTCAAGCGCAAGACCCATTTTGCCCTTGTGGTCGATGAATACGGCGTGGTCATGGGCCTTGTCACGCTCGAGGATATCATCGAGGAAATCGTCGGCGATATCGCCGACGAGCACGATGTGATCGTGCAAGGCGTGCGGATGCTGGCCGACGGTTCCGCGATTGTTGACGGATCGGTGCCCATCCGTGATCTGAACCGCGCGATGGCCTGGGACCTGCCGGACGAGGAAGCCACGACGATCGCTGGCCTCGTCATCAATGAGGCGCGCGCGATCCCGGAATCGGGCCAGGTGTTTACATTCCACAATTTCCGCTTTGAAGTGCTGCGCAAGACGCGCAACCGTATCACCTCGCTGAAAATCATGCCTGAACCCAATGCGAGTGTGACAAGCGGCTAAATTGACGCTGTCTTGCGGGGGGCCGCGCTTTCCATGGCCTGATGAATCTTGTTCTGAAAAACTTTGTCCTCTCCCTTGGCCAGAAGCCCGGCATTGGCCGCGATCGCCTTGCATAAAGCCTCCACCCATGGCACATCCGGCTTGGCGAAGTCACTGAGCACATAATTGTGGACGAGCGCCTTGTCACCGGGATGGCCAATGCCGATCCGCACGCGCCGGTAATCATTGCCTAGATGCTCGGTCAGGGATTTCAATCCATTATGGCCAGCATTGCCGCCGCCCGTCTTGACCCTGACCTTTCCTGGTAAGAGATCAAGCTCGTCGTGAAATACGACGATGCGGGAGGGATCGATCTTAAAATAGCGCGCCGCCTCGCCGGCGGAGCGGCCCGATTCATTCATATAGGTTTGCGGCTTGAGGAGAATCACCCGCTCGCCTTCGATCGTGACCTCGCTGACGAGACCCTGAAAGCGGGAGCGGAATGCGGGCGCATTGTAAGCGCGCGCAATCGCATCAACGGCCATGAAGCCGGCGTTGTGGCGATGGCCCGCGAAGGACTTGCCCATATTGCCGAGGCCGACGAAGAGAAGCATGGCGGCCGCCTTCGAGCCTTGCCGGTTTGCGCGCGGAGAACCGCGCGCAAACGCATCGTACTATTTCTTGGCTTTTGGTGCTGCCTTGGCTGGTGCAGCTGCAGCGGGTGCTGCGGCGGCTTTTCCGGCTTTCGCTTCCGGCGCGGCAGCGGCTGCACTGGCTGCCGCGGCTTGCTCTTCGGAGGCAACGAGCGGCGGAGAGATGGTCGCAATGGTAAAATCGCGCTCGCGCTGGGTTGGCCTGCACCGCTCCGGCAAGGGAACATCGGTGATATGCACCGAATCATTGATCTGTAACGACGCGAGATCCGCGACGACCGCCTCGGGAATAGCATCCGCCGGGACGCGCATTTCGATCGTATGACGCACGATGTTCAATGTACCGCCCCGTTTGATTCCAGGGCAGATGTCCTGATTGACGAAATGCACCGGCACCTCGACGCGCAGGCTTGCCCCAGCCGTCAGCCGCAAAAAATCGACATGGAGCGGCCGGTCCTTGACAGGATCAAGCTGGTAATCGCGTGGAATGACACGCTGCTTGACGCCATCAATGTCGAGTTCGAAGATCGTCGTCAGGAAATGCCCGGCGTAGATCAGCTTGTTTAATTCACGGAATTCGAGCGAGATCGGTTCAGCGGCATTGCCGCCGCCGTAGACCACGCCCGGAATACGGCCTTCACGGCGAACGCTGCGGGCGGCCCCCTTGCCTGTCCCCTTGCGCGCCGTGGCCGCGAGAGTTCTCGTCCCGGCCATTTGGATGTCCTTAAGCTGTTGTTTCGAAGATTGTGCGCCCGAGCCTCCAGGGGTGCCGGAAGGGACGCAGGCGGCTTATAGCGGTGCAGTGTCTTTCATGCAACAGCCGGGGGCTAACGGGAATCATTCCTGAGCGGGCGGATGTGCTTGAGGCGAATTTGATTTGCAGTTTCCAATGACACGCAGCCAGTTAAGGTAACCATGGCCTACGCTGAGCACACCAAGCTAGGATATCACCTCCTGATCGAGACTCCGTCCAGATTGCGCGTGCTTGTCCGGCGCAACGAGGCGTGGTTCATCGGTCTTGCGGCCGCGGTCGGCGCCTTGGCAGGTCTTTGCGTCGCCGCGCTCCTTGGCTCTGCCAACTTCCTGCACTATGCAATCTTCGGGCATCAGCATCTGAGCAATCTCATTGCTCTCGATACGCCCCTTGGCGCGCTGGCTCCGATCGCTGGCGGGCTCATCCTCGGCGTGTCGGGCATTTATGTCCGAAAGTGGGTACCGCGCCGGCCAGTCGATCCCATCGAGGCCAATGCCCTGCACGGCGGCAGGATGTCCATGAGGGACAGCCTGCTCATTGCGTGGCAAACGGTGATTTCGAATGGCTTTGGCGCATCGGTTGGGCTGGAGGCGGCCTATTCGCAAATGGGCTCGGGGGTTGCCTCTTGGCTCGGGACGTCCTTCCGGCTGCGGCGCAGCGATATGCGCACGCTTGTCGCTTGCGGTTCGGCGGGTGCGATCAGTGCCGCGTTTGGCGCGCCCCTGACCGGCGCTTTCTATGCGTTCGAATTGATATTGGGAAGCTATACGCCATTTGTCCTTGCTCCCATCGGCGCGGCAGCGGTTTCCGGAGTTCTCGTCGCGAAGGCATTTGGCGCAAGCGGCGAATTCATGAGCCAAATAACGCTCAACGCTCCGCTTTCTTCAATTGACATGGGTTTTCTGCTTTTGCTGGGGATCATTTGTGCTCTCTTCGGAGTGCGCATCATGCGGGCCGTCAGCCTTGTCGAGAAAATTTGCGGACTCTTAAAGCTGCCGCGCGTCCTTCAACCTGCACTGGGCGGTATCATTGTCGGGCTCCTTGCGTTGGTGACACCGCAAGTGATGTCTTCTGGCCATGTCGGCCTTTTCGAACTTTTTGGCCCGCAGGCCCGCCCCTCGGATGTCGTGCTTATCACGCTCCTTTTAAAGACTGCCGCATCGGTGATATCGCTCGGTACCGGATTTCGCGGCGGCCTTTTCTTTGCGTCCTTGTTTATCGGCGGCATGCTCGGCCGGGTCTATTTCTTCGGGCTTGAATATCTCGATCCATCCCTGCCGCCTGATATCTCGGTCTGCATTCTTGTCGGAATGGCGGCGCTTGCCGTTGCGATCATTGGCGCGCCGATGGCGATGAGTTTTCTGGCTCTGGAGACGACCGGCAGCTTTCCGCTTGGCCTGGTGATGCTGGCCGCCGCGAGCATCGTGTCAGTCATTGTGCGGCGGACCTTCGGCTATTCCTTCGCGACGTGGCGCCTGCATTTGCGTGGCGAATCCATCCGGAGCGCGCAGGATGTCGGCTGGATGCGAGAGCTCACAGCTGGCCGCCTCATGCGGACCGATGTTCCAATGGCGCCTTTCGATATGACGATCGAAGACTTCATAAAGGGATTCCCGGCGCAGTCCACCAACCAGTGGGTCGTCCTGACTGGCCCTGCAGGCGACTATAAGGGAATCGTCTTCGTTCCCGATGTGCATCTTGCTGCAATAAGCGGCGCGAAGGGTCTTAGCGAGCTTGTGCGTTCGCCCAATGAATTTCTGCTGTCAGAGATGAATATCAAGCTAGCCATGCAGATCTTCGAGCAAACCGAAATCGAGGCGCTAGCCGTGGTCAACAATGAGACGGAGCGCCATGTCGTCGGGCTCTTGACCGAGGCGCATGTTCTACGCCGCTATACCGATGAACTCAGCAAAGCACATCGTGATCTTGCCGGGGAGAGCTGGATTACGAGCCCCTAGGGAAGAGTAACCCCATATGGCTTGCGCTAGGACTTGCTGCTGGCGGGAAATGCGCCCGGGCAAGCACACTTACTGCGCGCCGCCGCGCCCGCCCCAAGAGAAGGACAGCCCTGGCGTTGAGGATTAGAACTTCCCCGCCGAAGCCGAACCATCGCTGCGGCATCTGCTTCTCCTTCTCTATGAGATGTCTCGCCGCCGCGATCATCGTCTCGGGTTCCGCGGCTGCCAAGCCCGGGAAGACATTCTCCAAGGTCATCGGGCATTTTGCATAAGCGCGCGCCCGGTGTTTGATGAGCGCGAGTGCCGTGCGTTTCGCCTGCGCACGGAGCGCCGTTTGGGCAGCGAGTTGAGCAGGCGTCGAATTTGGCATGGACAAGCTCCGGTAAAGCCCGGCGAGCTATGTCAGGTAAATATACCTATGTCAAGGTAAAATTACCGATATTATCTGCCTATTTCCGGTGGCACTGACCGGATCTTACAACGCCCTTGATCTCGGCGGCCCACTCGATTCGCACACCGCGAATCGGTGCCGCATTGTGGCTTTCGAGGTCGAAAGTACCGCTCACGCTTCCCCGCTGGATACGCTTCAGATAGCGCCTGCCATCTGCTGTCCTGACCGCTGCTTCCCAGCCGATGACCTCATCGACATTGGTGCCTTGCCGCCAGCAAATGATCACATCGCCCGGGTCATAACGCGGCCACATGCTGTCGCCCTCCACTTGGAAGGCGATGGCGTCCGGCGGAACCGGGAATGGAACCTCGATTTCGTACAAGCCATCGGGGGGAGTCTGCTCGAATTCTGGAAGAATTTCTGCGCCGGCGCCGATGCGTCCAACGACCTGCACGACATTGCCAGGCGCTGGATCCCCAACGCCTTCGAGCAGCCAGGCCGCCGTCGTTTTCAGGACCGGAGCAAGAGCAACCAAGGTTTCGGTCGTAATCCCCCGCCGGTCGTGTTTCTTGACCGCGCGCTTCAAATTACGAATGGCGTCAGGCCGCCGGGCGGCGAGCGAGGCGGCGTGAGCCGAAAGGCCGACAGCCTTGAGGCGGCTTTCAATCCGGGTGAGAACGTCTTCAAGGTCCATGCCGGTAGAGTAACCGAACATCGTCACGAATACACTAGGTAAAAATACCTTGACGCTAAGGTAATAATACCGTATACCTAAAGCTCGGCAGGCGCTGGGTCAGCCGCCAGTGAGCGTAAGGAGGTGTTGCCGTGATGGTTGCTACAGAAATCCGCAAATCGCGTTGGACGGGGGAACGAATCGCCCGGCTTGGTTTTCTCCTCGGCCTTGGCTGGGATGCCAAGCGCATTGCTGACGATCCCATTATCGCGTCCACTCCAAACAATGTGCATCGCCAGGCGCAGCGGTTCGGCCTTGCTTTCCGGGCCGCAGCGGCCGCCATGTCCGTGCGCCTCCCGCCCGAGGCTGCAAGCCAGTTCGATGCGGCCGCGGCCAAGCGCAGCCTTACACGTGAGGCGGTGATGAGACTGCTGCTTCTCGAAGTCGCCGCCGAGCCCAACCTCATCGACAACATCCTCGACGATGAGGTTTAGGCATGAGGGAGGAAGCTATGGCCAGCTTGCCGGATACTGTCCGGCATATCGCAACCGCTGAGAGCCTGCCGCTAGTTTGGGATGCGGAGCTCATCGGCAAAAGGCTTGTGCAGGCTTTCGTCACGCTCGACCGGCTGCCGCGTATGCGCGGGCCCCGCGAGCCCGGCGGGCATTGGCCGCGTACCGTCACCGAATGGGCCGATCTGCTGGCTCAGGCCGAACTCGAAGCAAGCGAGCGAAGGGAGCGTCAGCAAATTGCCAACCGCGCGATGATTCGCCCCACGGCTCTCGAAATCCGCCGGATGGATGCGGCTTTCGAGTGGCTGCGCGAATTACGCGAGATCGATTCCGGGATGGCGCTGGTGACATCGCTCTGGGCGCTGCGCTCGGCGCGCCATCGCTCGATCAAAAAGCTTTGTGAGGAAAAGCAATGGGCGCCGCACACCTTTTTCCGCAAGCGGGCGAAGGCGCTGGAGACCTTGGCGCAGATGCTGAACGCGCGCGGCGCGCCGGTGTTCTAAACCATGATTTCTCCCGGAGTCCTTATCACATGCCTTGACCCATCAAGGATCTCCGTGCGCCCAAAAGTCTGGCTGGGTTGACTGCATACGGGGTGTTCTCGCTGGAGGGCCGCTGCCTGGAATTCAGAAAACAAAGCATGGCCCTCCGCAATGATGTTTTAGATATTCGAACTAATGCTTGAAACACAAATTTCTTTTTTGTATTTCTGACAATCTATTGTTAAAAAGGGAATCCATATGATCACGGCGGCACAGTTGCGCGCTGCGCGCGCCTTGCTTGGCATCGATCAGCGCGAGCTCGCCGAATTGTCCGATCTTTCAGTTCCCACGATTCAGCGGATGGAGGCGAGTGACGGAGTCATTCGCGGCAATGTGGATTCCTTGATGAAATTGGCCGGAGCACTTGACGGCGCGGGTATCGAACTGATCGGCGAGGGAGCATCAAGCCCTGGCGGGGGCCGCGGCGTTCGCCTCAAGGCTGGGGCGGCTGCCGGTGTCTATCCGCAAAAAGCTGGGCGGGCCGCCCATCCCCGCACGGCGGGGCGTTAAGCGCATGGGGGCGATCGCGAGTCTCTCGTGCGCGGCTGCGCTGCTCGGGATCTCAGTTTTCATCGCTGCGGCGGCTCGCGTACAAGTTGCTACGGCGGCTCTTTATGGCGCCTGCCTCGTCATTTCGCTTGCTGCGCTCCTCATTGCGCTTCATCATCTTTTTCTTGGCGCAGCGGCGGAGGACACCACCTTGCCGCTCGGGCTGCCCTGGGTTGGCACTCATTTCCATGTGGATGCTCTCAGCGCCTTTTTTCTCGCCGTTGTTAATCTCGGCGGCGCTGGTGCAAGCCTTTATGCCATCGGCTACGGCCGCCACGAGCATGAGCCGTCGCGGGTGCTGCCTTTTTTCCCGGCGTTCCTCGCGGGCATGAATTTGGTCGTGCTCGCAGCTGATGCTTTCAGCTTCCTCGTTGCCTGGGAATTCATGTCGCTCACCTCTTGGGCGCTCGTGATGGCCCATCACAGAGAAGAGAGGAACCTTGATGCCGCCTATGTCTATATCGTCATGGCGAGCGTTGGCACGCTTGCCCTTCTGCTTGCCTTTGGCCTCTTGGCTGGCCCGGAGGGAGGCTACGCGTTCGCCGCGATGAGAGCGCATGGCATAACGCCGCTCCGCGCGGGTCTCGTGCTCGGCCTTGCTCTCTTTGGTGCAGGATCAAAAGCCGGACTCGTCCCGCTCCATGTCTGGCTGCCGCTCGCCCATCCGGCGGCGCCCAGCCATGTGTCGGCGCTGATGAGCGGCGTAATGACAAAGGTCGCTGTCTATGGATTCATGCGCATCGTTTTTGATCTTCTGGGGCCGCCTGCATGGTGGTGGGGTGTGCCAATTTTGGCGGCGGGCGGCGGCACCGCGGCCGTCGGCATCCTTTATGCGCTCATGGAAACCGACCTCAAGCGAGTCCTCGCCTGCAGCACCATTGAAAATATCGGTGTGATTTTTGCCGGTCTCGGGCTTGCTGCCGCTTTCCATGCAAATGGCTGGTCCACCGCGGGTGCACTGGCTCTGACCGCAGCACTTTTCCACGTCCTCAATCATGCGCTCTTCAAAAGCGTTCTGTTTTTCGGCGCGGGCGCCGTGCTTACCGCGACAGGCGAGCGGAGCATGGAGCGTCTCGGCGGCCTCATCCACCGGATGCCGGTCACGAGCTTCGCGTTTCTCATCGCATGTGCCGCGATATCGGCGCTGCCGCCGCTCAACGGTTTTGCCTCCGAGTGGCTGCTCTTCCAAGCCATTTTGCTGAGTCCCGGGCTGCCGCAATGGGGGCTAAAGCTTCTGATGCCAGCGGTTGGCGGGCTCATTGCTCTTGCCGCGGCGCTTGCGGCTGCCTCATTCGTGCGCGTCTTTGGAATTGTCTTTCTCGGACGGCCTCGCGCGGCAGCGGCAGAACATGCCGCCGAGGCCGACCTCTGGTCGCAGAGTGCGATGATCGCCTTCGCTATACTTTGTGTTCTCGCCGGGATTTTGCCGGGCGTCCTGATCGATGTCTTGGCACCTGTGGCCCAGAGCCTCATGGGCGCCCGGATGCCGGCGCAAACGGCTATGGAATGGCTATCGATCGTGCCGGTTGCTGAGAGCCGCAGCTCATACAACGGCCTTGTCGTGTTTTTCTTTATCGCGGCATCCGCCTCGCTCGCGGCCTATGCCATCCACCGCTTGGCCTCTGCGGCCGTGCGCCGTGCCCCTCCATGGGGCTGCGGTTTTGCGCAACAAAGCCCGGCTACCCAATATACGGCGGGAAGTTTTGCCCAGCCGATTCGCCGCATCTTTGGGAGCTATGTGTTTCGCGCACGTGAAACTGTCGTGATGCCCCCTCCCGGCGATCTTCATCCCGCACGCTTCAGCGTTGAGCTGCATGACCTCGCCTGGGAGCTCATTTACACGCCCATCACGAAAATGCTCTCACTGGCCGCCACGCGGCTCAATCAGCTTCAGTTCCTGACCATCCGGACCTACCTCAGTTTTGTCAGTTTCGCTCTTGTCCTCCTGTTGCTGGTTCTCGCCTTATGGCAGTGATCCTCGATTTTGCCACGCAAGGCGCGCAGATGTTCCTTGTGCTTTTGCTGGCGCCGCTCCTGACGGGCTTTGTCCGCAAGCTGAAGGCGCGTCTCCTGCGCCGGCGCGGGCCGCCTCTTTTGCAGCCTTATCGCGACCTCCTGCGTCTTTTGCGCAAGGAGGCAGTCCTTGCGGAAAATGCATCCTGGCTGTTTCGTGCCACGCCCTATCTCGTGTTCGCCACGACCTGGGTGGCTGCGGCACTCGTGCCGACGTTCGCGGCTGGTCTCATGTTCAGCTGGTCGGCGGATCTTATCGCGGTCATCGCTTTGCTTGGCAGCGCGCGCTTTTTTTTGGCGCTCGCTGGAATGGACGCTGGCACGAGTTTCGGCGGCATCGGCTCAAGCCGCGAGATGATGATCGCCACACTCGCCGAGCCCGCAATGATCATGATCGTGTTCACGCTTGCACTCCTTGCCGGGTCGACCCAGCTTTCGAGCATCGCCGGTTTCATGCTGTCCTCCGGGGCCGGTTTGCGCGTATCGGCTGGACTCGCCCTCATTGCACTCGTGATGGTCGCCATCGCAGAAAATGGGCGCATTCCGATCGACAATCCGGCAACGCATCTCGAACTGACGATGGTGCACGAGGCCATGCTGCTCGAATATTCGGGACGCCATCTCGCGATGATCGAACTTGCAGCCTGGCTGAAGCTGCTCCTTTTCATGTCGCTCATCGGCTGCGTATTCGCGCCTTGGGGCCTGGCGCCGCCCGGCGCATCCTTGGGCGAGCATTTGACGGGCGCAGCAGCCTACGCCGCGAAGCTCGCGGCTGGCGGATTTCTGCTCGCGCTGTTCGAAACGGCGGTCGCCAAAATGCGCGTTTTCCGCATTTCGGAATTCCTTGGCGCCGCGCTCATGCTTGGTTTGCTTGGAATGCTGCTTCTGTTCGTCACGAGGACTTTGCGATGACAGGCCGCCTCGCCTATGACGTTGCTCATCTCTTTGCCGGCGGGCTGGTACTCATCAGCTTCATGCTGCTCTATCAGAACCGGCTTTACGCGCTTTTGAATGTGTTTGCGCTTCAGGCCATCGTTCTGGCGCTTTCGGTCGCCTGGCAGGCTTTCGTGCAGGGCGCACCGCATCTTTACATCACCGCCGGGATCGCCCTCATTTTCAAGGCGATTGTCATTCCGCTGGCACTTCACCGGATCATTGCGCGTCTCGGCATTCACCGCGAGGTCGAAACCGTCGTCGGCATCGGCCCCACGATGCTTGCCGGAATGTCGCTTGTCGCACTGTCCATGGTGCTCATGCTGCGGGTGACTTCCGAGGCTGATGCGCTTGCCCGCGAGGATCTCGCCTTCGCCCTGTCCGTGGTGCTGCTTGGGCTCCTGATGATGGTGACGCGCGGCAATGCGGTCAGCCAGGTGATCGGCTTCATGTCGCTGGAGAACGGCCTTATCCTCGCAGCGGCGGGCGCCAAGGGCATGCCGCTCGTGGTCGAGATCAGCGTCGCCTTTTCGGTTCTCATCGCTTTCATTGTGATTGGCATTTTCCTGTTCCGCATCCGCGAGCGTTTCGATACGGTCGACCTCGAAGCCCTCGACAGGCTTCGCGGCGACCGGTTCGGAGGATGGCAAGGATGACAGCCCTCTCCTTCAACGGCGTCTCCTTCCTGCTCATGATACCGGTGCTGGCTGCCGCCTTTCTCGCGGTCCTGCCGGGCTATCGCCTCTCGGCCGGTCTCAACGTGACGGCTGCTTTCCTGACGCTGCTCGCCGCACTGGCGCTGTTCATCCACAAGCCAGCGCCGACTCCTTTCATCCTCGTCGATGATTTGAACATCGTCTTTGTCGTGTTGAACACGTTCGTTGGCTTTACCACTAGCGTATTCAGCGCAAGCTATATCGCTCATGAATTGGAGATTGGCCGTCTAACGCCGGCGCATCTGCGATTCTATCATGCGATGTATCAGGTTCTGCTCTTTGCGATGAATCTCGCTTTGGTTGCCAACAATATCGGCTTGATGTGGGTCGCGATCGAAATGGCGACCTTAACCACAGTGATCATGGTTGGCATCTACCGCACTGAGGAAGCCATCGAGGCTGCCTGGAAATATTTCATTCTGGGCAGCGTCGGCATTGCTCTCGCGCTATTCGGCACAATCCTTGTCTATATGGCAGCGCGCCCTGTCGTTGGCGAGGGCCGGGACGGCATGGTGTGGACCATTCTCATCCAGCATGTCCGGTTCTTCGATCCGGCGCTGCTTGACCTCGCATTCGTTTTTCTGTTGCTTGGTTATGGCACCAAGGTTGGTCTTGCGCCGCTGCACGCCTGGCTGCCGGATGCCCATGCCGAGGGACCAACACCAATCTCGGCCGTGCTCTCGGGTCTTTTGCTCAATGTCGCGCTCTATGCCGTGCTGCGCTTCAAGCTTTTGCTGGCTGCCAATCCGGCTGCCCTCGCGCCTGGACCTTTGATGGCAACCCTGGGCCTTGCCTCGCTCGTTTTCGCGGGTTTCATGCTCTACCGCCGCCGCGACATCAAGCGGCTGTTCGGCTATTCATCGATCGAGCACATGGGCATCATTGTCTTCGCCTTCGGCATGGGCGGGCCCCTCGCCAACTTTGCGGGCCTGCTTCATATGACGATGCACAGCCTCACCAAATCGGCAATTTTTTTCACGGTCGGCCACATTGCGCAGGTCAAGGGCACGCAGCTGATCTCCGAGATCCGCGGCCTGACGGTGACCCATCCCATGCTCGGCTGGAGTCTCGTCCTCGGCGTCATTGCCATCGCAGGCATGCCGCCTCTCGGCATCTTCATGAGCGAGTTCCTTGTGGTGAGTTCAACCTTCGCGCGGGTGCCGTTCCTCGCCATTCCGCTCGTGATCGGCCTGCTGGTTGGCTTTGGCGCGCTTCTCCTCCGGCTGCAGGGACTGGCGTTCGGCGAGCCAAAGGGGAGCACCGCCCCGGCCAAAGCATCCTATCTGCCAGCGGCCGGCCATCTTGGCCTTGTTTTTGTTGCGGGAATTTATCTGCCGCCGCCACTGGTGGCCTGGTTTCAACACGTCGCGAATTTGCTCGGCTAAGCCTGAGCCACAGGATTGTGCTTCCGTGAACATAAGGAAAAACCACCAGTGCCGACGCTTGCCGAGCTGATCGCGAAAGGCCGGAGGGTCGAAGAACATAAGCCTTGGCCGCGCGTCCTAGTGGAGGAGGATCTCTGGGAACTCTTAGCAGGGAGACTCGCCGAGGGGCGCGGCACCCTGCTTGGGCTATGGGGAGAGGTGGCGGCCGTTCATATGGCCATCCTCGACGAGAGCCAAAAGCATATTGCCGTGGCGAGCATTGCCTGCCCCGATGGGCGTTTTCCTTCCGTGGGCCGTGTACATCCGCCGGCGATTCGCCTGGAGCGAGCCCTACGGGATCTCTTTGGCCTTGATCCGGCTGGGCTTCCAGATGAGCGTGCCTGGCTCGACCATGGCCAATGGGATTTGCACCAGCCTCTGGCAAAACAACCCCGCCCGCGGGCTGACGGGCAGGCCTATGCTTTTCTTTCAGCGGAAGGCGAAAGCCTGCACCAGATTGCGGTCGGCCCTGTCCATGCGGGGATAATCGAACCAGGTCATTTCCGCTTCACCGCGAATGGCGAGACGGTGGTCCGGCTGGAAGAGCGCCTGGGTTATACCCATAAGGGCATCGAATCGCTTATGGCCGGAGCTCCTGCAGATGCTGCTGCGCGTCTTGCCTCGCGGACCTCTGGCGACAGCACGGTTGCCTATGCTTTCGCCTTCGCGCGCGCTGTTGAGGCGGCACTTGCCATCGAAGTTCCACCGCGCGCGATCTGGCTGCGCGCCTTGATGGCGGAGCTTGAGCGCCTTGCGAATCACCTCGGTGACATCGGTGCCATCTGCAATGATGCCGGCTTTGCTCTCATGCTCGCCCTTTGCGGTGTCTTGCGCGAGCGGGTTCTGCGGACCGCGCAAGCATGTTTTGGGCACCGGCTGATGATGGACTGCATCGTGCCGGGGGGCACCAGCGCCGATCTCCTTGCGCAGGGGTTCGAGCAGATCCGAGAACTCATAAGGACGATTGGCAGAGCTTTTCCGCAGCTCGCCGAGCTTTACGACAACACGGCCTCGCTTCAGGGCCGGACAGTCGGGGCCGGATTGGCAAGGCCAACGCTCGTCAAGCAGTATGGATGCGGCGGCTATATCGGGCGGGCGTCAGCGCGCGCTTTCGATGCCCGCGTGCAACTTGCCTACCCTCCCTACGAGGCGCTGCTTTTCAATTACGACGTGCCCGTGCTTGCCGATGGCGATGTCAATGCGCGGGTCTGGATTCGCATACGCGAGGTGGAGCAGAGCCTTGCGCTCATCGAACGGATCCTTGCCCGTATTCCTCCCGAAAGCTCTATTCGTGTGCCGGTGACCGGGAATGGCAAAGGCGGGGAGGGCGTTTCCCTAGTCGAAGGCTTTCGTGGCGATATTCTCGCCTGGGTCCGGCTCGATAAAGACGCGCGTGTCGTGCGCTGCCATCTTCGTGACCCGTCCTGGTTTCAGTGGCCGGTGCTTGAGGCGGCGATCGAGAACAATATCGTCGCCGACTTTCCGCTCTGCAATAAATCCTTCAATTGCTCTTACTCGGGGCACGACCTCTAGGCCGCGTGACGGAACATCGTGCGGTAAGGCAAACAAAAAGGGCCTGATGACATGCGCAAGATTTTGTTCGAGAGCCTTGTTGGAAGGCCGCTTACGGAATTGGCGCCAAAGCTGGATGATCCCGAAATTACCGGGCTCGCGCAGAAAATCGATTCGGCCGCGCGCGTGAGGCTCGGCCGCAGTCTTTCGATCCGCGAGATTGATGCGGGCTCATGCAATGGCTGTGAACTTGAGATCCATGCTCTCGGAAATGCCTTTTACGACCTTGAACGATTTGGCTTCCGCTTTGTGGCCTCGCCCCGACATGCCGACGTTCTGCTGGTCACGGGGCCGGTGACCAAAAACATGCGTGAGGCGCTTTTGCGAACGTATCAAGCGGCGCCAGCGCCGAAATGGGTAATCTCCGCTGGCGATTGCGCGAAAGATGGCGGCATATTCGCTGGAAGCTATGCGTGCGCGGGCGGGGTGTCGTCTGTGATTCCGGTTGATGTGCACATCCCCGGCTGCCCGCCATCTCCTCTCGCGCTGCTCAAGGGGCTTCTCTCGCTTATGACGAACGGCGGGGCTTAAATTCGCCGTGCGAAGCTCTGGAAGTTCAAATGAATCTTCCGGTAACGTCAGCTATTTTATTCAGATTAAACTAAGTAGATTTAGAATTAAGCAATGAATTAGTGTGGCTCTGGCTGCCGATTTTAATCGCAATACAGTGAGCTGTTGAGAGTTTGTTCAATCCTGTCGTCTAAAACGGATCCCGAAAGAGAGCGCTGGCGGTCGTGGCGTCTCCCCGGACGGTGAACTCCTGCCGCCCAGGCTCACGAAGTCACGCTCTTACCAGCGAACCTCAGCGAATTGCCAGTCAAGCTGGCTGGCATGCGCGAGCCATTTCTCCGTGGGGATCCATGTTGTCGGCTTTAAACATGAGTATCGGCCGCAAGCTCGGCGCCGGCTTTGCTTGCATTCTCGTCGCGGTGGCTCTCATGAATGCCACCCTGTTTTTCCTTTTGAGGGCGGCCGAGCACGCCACCCTTGCGAGCGCTGCGATCGCCAAGACGGCCAGCAGCCTTGATCATTCCTTGCTTGCTGCTGCGGAAGAGTCGCGCGCGAGCTACGGTTATCTCATTGCTAGGGAAGAGGGATTTCTGCACGCCTATAATGCGGCCGTGACAGATTTCGGTAATCGAATCGAATCGGCACGCAAGGACGCTGCAGCCTATCCCGGCATTCTCAAGTGCATCGATAAAGTGGCAAGCGCCGAGGCTCTTTACCGGCGTGACATTGGCGATGTCATCATCCGCCTTGCGCATGACAGTCCAGCTTCTGCGCAAGCGATGGAGTTCGCCAAATCGGATCGCACCCAAAATCTTTTTGCTTCTCTGCAAAGGGCAGCAGACGAAACGCGCGAAAACATCGCTGCGGCGTCGGCAGACGCCCAGAAGACGCAAGACTTATTGATCGGGCTTGCCCATCTCGCATCGGTTGGCGGCGGCCTCACGACACTTCTCCTTGCGGTTTTCATCGGCGTGTGGCTGACGCGCAGCATCGCCCGGCCAGTAACGGAAATGACCGGCGTTATGAAGAAGATCGCGGACGGAGATGTGACGGTTTCCGTGCCAGGAGTTGGCCGGAAGGACGAACTCGGCCATATGGCGGAAGCAGTCCAATTCTTCAAGGAGCAGTCCATCAAGAGAATACAAAAGAAGGCTCAAGAAGAAGAAGATATCAAACGGTGGCAGGCAGAGGACGCCGAGCGCTTGGCGCAGGAGAAGGAAGCGGCGCGCCAGGATCAGATGGCGATCGACCATCTCGCATCAGGCCTTGCAAAGCTTGCTGACGGCAATCTTGCCTATCGTATCGATACCATATTCGCGCCGAAAACCGAAAAGCTCCGCACCGATTTCAACAGCGCAGTCGAAAAACTGCAGCAGACAATGCAGAGCCTTCGCGCCAACATTGATGCGATTCACGTGGGAAGCGGTGAAATTTCCTCGGCGGCTGATGATCTCTCACGCCGGACCGAACAGCAGGCGGCAAGTCTCGAAGAGACAGCCGCAACCCTCGATCAGATAACCGCGACCGTGAAGAACACTGCCCAGGGTGCTGTTCACGCCCGGGAAGTTGTCTCGGAAGCAAAAACAAATGCGGATGAGAGTGGCGAGGTGGTCCGCCGTGCGATCGATGCCATGGGCGGCATCGAAACATCATCACGCCAGATCAGCCAGATCATCGGGGTAATCGATGAGATCGCCTTCCAGACCAATCTTCTCGCCTTGAACGCGGGAGTGGAAGCGGCCCGCGCTGGCGATGCCGGGCGCGGCTTTGCGGTGGTCGCGTCCGAAGTGCGGGCGCTCGCGCAGCGCTCCGCCGAGGCGGCAAAGGAGATCAAGGGCCTAATCTCGGCTTCGACCGCTCAGGTCGTCCAAGGTGTGGACCTCGTAGGCGCCACTGGTAAAGCGCTTGAGCGGATCGTCGCGCAGGTTGCCGAAATCGACACCGTTGTTTCCCGGATAGCGGTTAGCGCACAGGAACAGGCGGCCGCGCTTCATCAAGTCAACACGGCGTTGAATCAGATGGATCAAGTAACCCAGCAAAATGCCGCGATGGTCGAGGAAACCACTGCCGCCGCCCATATGCTCAACAAGGAAAGCGATGAACTCGCGCGGCTCGTCGGGCGGTTTCAGACGGGTCACGCGGCAAGCGAGAGTGGCGAGATGGCGCGCGAGGCGAGCCGTTCCGCGCAGCCATTCCGCCCCGCCGTGAAAATGCACGCCATCCAAAAACAGGGTTCCACGCTTCGCAAACTAAAACCCGCACCGGCCGAGGAGAGCCAGCAAGAAAACTGGGAGGAGTTCTGATGCCGGCGGCTGTGAAGCCGGGGAACGCGCCTGAGGGTGTCGTAGAACTGGCCCCAATTCTCGATCTCAAGGCAGCAGCACCGCTCGCTGCCGAGTTTCTCGCCCTGCGCGGAAAACCTGTTGATGTCGATGCCTCGCGCGTCGAACGGCTCGGCGGCCAATGTCTGCAAGTGCTTCTTTCCGCCGCTAAGACCTGGAGGATCGATGAGGTTCACTTTGCCCTCGTCAATCCATCAAGCGAGTTCAGCGAGGGGTTAGACCGGCTCGGTGTTTGCGCTGCCGATTTTGCTGGCGAGGATAAATGCCAATGAGCAAGACCATACTGACCGTTGATGATTCGCGTACCATGCGTGACATGCTCATGCTGGCTTTGTCGGATGCTGGCTATCGCGTCGTTCAGGCGCAGGACGGAATGCATGGGCTCGAAGTTCTGCAAAGCACAGAGCCTGATGTCATTATCACCGACATCAATATGCCCCGCATGGACGGATTCGGTTTTATCGAGGGCGTGCGCAGCAATAAGCGGCACCGCGCGGTACCGATCCTTGTTCTGACGACAGAGAGCGATGCGGCAAAAAAGGAGAGGGCGCGCCGCGCCGGAGCGACGGGCTGGATCATCAAACCATTCAATCCCGTCAAACTCGTTGAAGCAATCCGCCGGGTCGCGGCCTGAACAGCAAGAGCAGCCAGAACGGAATAATGGTGTATTTTCATGGATGCGATGGCGGCGATAAAGCAGACGTTTTTCCAGGAGTGCGAAGAGCAGCTCGGTGAACTCGAAACCGGCCTCATTGCAATCCAGGACGGTGATTCCGATCCAGAGATAGTGAACGCGGTATTCCGGGCGGTTCACTCGATCAAAGGCGGCGCCGGTGCTTTCAACCTCGACGAATTGGTGCATTTCGCCCACGCTTTCGAGAGCGTCCTGGACCACTTGCGGGCAGGGCGGCTGACGTCCTCGGGCGATGTGTTGAAAACGATGCTGCGCGCAGCCAATCTGCTCGCTGATTTGGTGCATGCTGCTCGCGACGGTGTTGAGAGCGACGCGGCAAGACGCGATGTTCTCATTGCCGAATTATGCGCGCTTGATCCGGATGCAAGAGACAAGGATGCAGGTTGCACCGGAGAGCACAACACCGGCGAGGACGACGCAGCCTTCGTGCCGGTGGCAATTGTCTTCGATGAACTTGAAATGGAGCCCGCACCAGCCGGAAACCACTTTGTCATTCGTTTCACACCAAAACCCGATCTCTACGCCAAGGCGAATGAAACCGCGCTTTTGATCCGGGAACTCGCCCGCCTCGGCGAGACAGCCGTTACTTGCAACTTTTCCGGCTTGCCTCTGCTGGACGAGCTTGATCCGGAAGGCAGCTATCTCATCTGGACCATCGAGTTGCGAACCCTTCAGGATGAGGCTGCTGTTCGCGCCGTGTTCGAGTTTGTCGAATTGGATTGTGAGCTTAGCGTCGAGCAGGCCTTCGCCGCGCCGGAGCCGGATAATGCGGGCCTGGATGCTCTCATTCAAAAAATGCAAGAGACTGTCGAGGCAGAACTCGCAGAACGAGAGGCACTGCCAAATGCTGCACAAACTCCATCGGCCGAACCGCCCGCCGGTCCTGGCAGTCCCGCGCAATCTCCAAGCGGCATTCCGGCGAACAAGCCGGAAGCTGGCAAACCGGCGCAGGCCACAATCCGGGTCGATCTCGATCGCGTCGATCGCTTGATCGATCTTGTCGGAGAATTGGTGATCAACCAGGCCATGCTGACGCAGCGGATGCTCGAAGCAGGACTCGCCCGTGCATCTGGAGTGGCGAATGGCCTTGATGAGCTGGAGCAGCTGACAAGAGAAATTCAAGACAGCGTCATGGCGATCCGCGCGCAGCCCGTGAAATCGGTTTTCCAGCGGATGCCTCGGCTAGTCCGGGAGGTCGCCGCGATGACGGGTAAATCGGTCCGCCTTACGATGGAGGGAGAAAACACCGAAGTCGATAAGACAGTCATCGAGCGTTTGGCGGATCCGCTTACTCACATGATCCGCAACGCCATCGACCACGGGCTGGAAGCACCGGTACAGCGCATAGCAGCGAACAAGCCGGAGGAAGGACTCGTCCGCCTTTCGGCCTTGCACAGATCAGGACGGATTGTCATCGAAGTTACTGACGATGGTGCGGGAATCGATCGCGCGAAAGTCAAGATGCTCGCGGCGGCCAAGGGTCTGATCGCGGCCGATGCGCAGCTTTCCGATGAAGAGATCGATAATTTGATCTTCCTGCCCGGCTTCTCGACAGCATCCACTGTGTCGGACATTTCCGGGCGCGGGGTTGGCATGGATGTTGTCAAGCGATCCATCCAGGCGCTCGGCGGCCGTATCTCAATTCGTTCGCGCCCGCGGCAGGGCTCGACCTTCACCATGAGCCTGCCTCTGACCCTTGCTGTGCTCGATGGGATGGTCGTGACCGTCGCGGGTGAGACCTTGGTCATTCCGCTGACCGCCATCATCGAGACTTTGCAGCCGAAGAGTGCCTCGGTTCATGGCTTTGGCGGCGATACAAAAGTGATCGCGATCCGTGATCAATTCATCCCCCTCATCGATGTCGGATGTGCCCTTGGTTACCGCGCTATCCATGCTGATCCATCCAAAAGCGTTGTTCTTCTCGTTGAGTCCGAAGGACATGCAAGAAGCGCTCTCTTGGTTGATGCGATTTTGGGTCAGCGTCAGGTCGTCATCAAGAGCCTTGAAGCCAATTACCGGCATGTTGAGGGCATCGCCGCAGCGACCATCCTTGGCGACGGCCGGGTTGCCTTGATCCTCGATGTCGATGCGGTCGTCGCTGGTTCGCAGGAAACTGCGGCTGGATACGAACGGGTTTTTGCAACAGCAGGCTAATGACATGACCGACATCATCGGAGCCAATTCCAATAGCACAAGTGACTTGACGCGGGCACGCGAACTCATTGCTTTCCGTATGGGAGCCCAGGAATTCTGCGTCGACATCATGTCGGTGCGTGAAATTCGCGGCTGGACAAAAGCGACCGCCTTGCCAAAATCTCCGAGCTTTGTTCGCGGCGTCGTCAATTTGCGCGGCACAGTGCTGCCGATCATCGACCTTGCTGCGAGATTGGGATTTCCGCCAGCTGAGCCGACCGCGCGCCATGTGATCATCGTGGCTCAGATCGGGACACAGACCGCCGGGCTTTTGGTCGATGCGGTTTCTGACATTCTCACTGTTACGGACGATCTGATCCAGCCCACGCCTGATGTTGCTTCCGATATGGCAAAGACTTTCGTGCGCGGTGTTCTTGCCGTTGAGCAGCGTATGATCAGCATGATCGAGCTTGATCAGGTGCTGCCGGTCTGTGAACAGGATGCCGCATGAGCAGCCCTCGCCCGGCCCATGGTCTGAACGAAAGAAAAGGTCAGCTCGTCCCTGGCGAGTTCCTGCTGACACAACGCGACTTCCACGACATCGCGGCCATGATTCATGCCGATGCGGGAATACATCTGCCAGACTCCAAAGCGGCGCTTGTCTATTCCCGGCTGGCGAAACGCTTGCGGGCGCTCGGCCTTGCGAATTTCCGTGACTATTGCCGGCTGGTCAGCACGAGTGAGGGCATTGACGAGCGTCAGAAAATGCTGGCTGCCCTGACCACCAATGTCACACGTTTTTTTCGTGAGCCGCATCATTTCGACCATCTTGAACGGAAGATTTTGCCGCCTCTCATCGAGGATGCGCGCCGTGGCCGGCGCCTCCGGCTTTGGTCAGCGGCCTGCTCGAGCGGACAGGAGCCTTATTCAATCGCTCTCACCTTGCTTTCTCTCATGCCGGATGCCGGTAAATTCGACATCAAAGTTCTTGCCACCGATATCGATACCAATATGCTCGCCGCAGGACGCAAGGCAATCTACACCGAGGAAGATGTCTCTTCGGTGCCCAAGAAACTGCTATCGCGCTGGTTCGCGCCTGTGTCCGGTGCCCCGCAGGGTAATACGCGAGCGGCAGTCGAGGCCACCGGCGCCCTCCGGGAGCTTGTCGTTTTTCGTGAGCTTAATTTGTTTGGCCACTGGCCGATGAAAGGCCGCTTCGATGTGATTTTCTGTCGCAACGCCGCGATCTATTTCGATGAGCCTGCCCAAGAACAGCTCTGGAGCCGCTTTGCGCCGAAGCTGCTGCCGGGCGGGGTGCTCTATATCGGTCATTCCGAAAGGATCGGCGGCGCTGCTGCACAATTGTTCGAGGCTGAAGGCGCCACGATCTATCGCTTGCGGGAGGGAGGCTGCTCATGAGGCCAATCCGTGTCCTCATTGTCGACGATTCGGCAACGATGCGAAGCCTGATCCGTGAAATGCTTCGCAGTAATTCTGCGATCGAGGTCGTTGGAGAGGCTGGCGGCGCGCATGAGGCGCGAGCGGCGATCAAGGCGCTCAATCCCGACGTGATTACACTTGATGTCGAGATGCCAAAAATGAACGGCCTCGAATTTCTCGACAAGATCATGCGGCTGCGCCCGACTCCCGTAATCATGGTTTCAAGCGAGACAGCCAGTGGTGCTTCAGCCACAATCAAGGCGCTTGAAATAGGGGCTTTCGACTGCATCGCCAAACCAGGGCCGGGCGAAGCGGATTTCTTCGCCCGCACATTGATCGATAAAATCCAGGCGGCAGCTGGATCGCGGCCGCGGTTTCTGAACGGCCGCGAGCGGGCCGAAGGCGCACACGAGACGGCATTGCGTGTCCCGGCTGAGTATTGTCCAGATGGGTGTGTGGTTGCCATTGGCGCCTCGACCGGCGGCGTCGAAGCAATCTCTGCGGTCTTGTCCGAATTGCCTGAAAACTGTCCGCCGACGGTGATCACCCAGCATATGCCTGCGCTCTTCACGAAGAGCTTTGCTGACCGTTTGGATCGCCGTTGCAGGCCGAAGGTGAGCGAAGCACAAGATGGTGCGCCGCTTTTGCCCGGCCGGATTTATCTCGCCCCCGGCGGCGCAACCCATTTGGCAATTTCAGGCGCGCCATACCGGTGCAGATTGCTCCGGGGTGACCCAGTGAACGGGCATCGTCCTTCGGTCGATGTGCTGTTCAGATCGGTGGCGAAGTATGCCCTATCAAACGCGATCGGAATCATTCTCACCGGAATGGGACGCGACGGAGCCGAAGGCCTGCTCGCGATGCGCCGTGCCGGTGCCCGAACCCTGGCACAGGACGAGGCATCCAGTCTCATCTATGGGATGCCGAAGGCAGCGTTCGACCTCGGCGGTGCCGAAATGCAGGTTCCGTTGAGCAGAATTGCATCGGAAATTTTGCGTATCAGCTCATCGGAGCAGAAGGAGACAAGCGATGCCATTCGCGGCAGCAATGCGCGTACTCATCGTCGATGATCAGCTCACCAGCCGTCTTCTGATTCGCGGCGGTCTGCAAGATCTCGGCGTTTCCGACATAGAGATGGCCTCGAATGGGGAAGAGGGTTTTCAGATGATGAAGACCAAGCCCGCCCATCTCGTGATCTCGGATTTCAATATGCCAAAGCTCGATGGGCTCGGTTTTCTGCGCGCCTTGCGGACCTATCCGCCGACCCAGAAGATTGGCTTCATCCTCCTCACGGGAAGAGGCGACAAGGAGCTGATCGAACGTGCCGCGAAACTCGGCGTCAACAATGTCATTGCCAAGCCATTCACGATGCCGGTCCTCAGAGAGAAGATTGAAGCCGTAGTGGGGAAATTGAAATAATGCGCGCTGCACCCCGCCAAGTCTCCGCTGCTCGAACGCAAAGCCCGGGCGGCGAAAGAAAGATCCACCTTGTGCAGGGAGAATACCATGTGACCGCTGATCCGGGCGTTATGCTAACGACGCTCCTTGGATCGTGCGTTGCGGCTTGCCTGCGTGATCCCGAAATAGCGATTGGCGGAATGAATCATTTTTTGTTGCCGGGGTGCGAAGGCAGTCTTGAGGCGGGGGATAGCCGGGATTCCGAACGCTATGGCGTGCATTTGATGGAGCTGCTGGTCAACGGCCTCCTGCGGCAGGGAGCGCGGCGCGAGAGGCTTGAGGCGAAACTGTTTGGTGGCGCCCGGACCATGGAAGGCCTCGCCGATATCGGCGCCCGCAATGCAAGCTTCGCTGAGCGATTTCTGCGCCATGAAGGCATTCGTATCGCCGGCGGCAGTCTTCGCGGCGAGAAAGGCCGGAGGATTCAATATTGGCCGTGCACTGGCCGTGCCCGCCAAATTCTCCTTGCTACCGATCAAATTCCGCCGCCGCAGCGCGAAGTGCCGGCGCGTATGCCTCTCACAGATAGCGGCTCAGTCGAATTCTTCTAGCAGACATTACAAAGAGACAGGAATTTCCGGATGAAACATAGGCATGAGTGTGACCAAAACCGCGAAACGAACCTGAAAGCCGCGGACAAACAGTCATGAATGCGCGATCCGGGAAGCTGAAGGATGACGCGGCGGATCCGAATCAATCCGGAATTCCAATGAGCGATGTCCTGGATCGCTGCGGCCACGAATTGGTGCATCTTGTTTGGCTTTTGGACCGGCTGCAAACCCATATCCGTCCACTCATTCAAGAGGCAGCGGCCCGCGACGCGAACATTTTGCATCAAATGCAAAGCTTCGACCACATCGGGCAGATCGCGGCGGGCCTTGCCGATTTCCTGGCTGCCCTGGCGCTAGAGGTGCCACGCACCTGGTGTGCCGATCCGAGCGTTCCGGCCCGGAACGTCACGCTGGCGGACCTCTCTTCACGCCTCGGGTTCAACGATGAAGAAAAGAATGCTTGCGCCACCGCCTGGGGTGAGTGTGAACTATTCTAGCGTTCAGGCGGCCGAGTTCCTTGGCTGAGATAAGCCCTAGCTCCGCATTTTGCGTTGCTCCCGCTGGGTCTCACTCCACTCCCTAACGTAAAGGGCGGTCAGACAACTCCCATGCCGGCGGGCGAGATCGGCGGCAAGGCGTAAGCGGGCAGGCGTGCTTTTTTCGCCATCCAATATAAATGGGCAGGTCTTTCAATGCCACGGCGCGTGACCTGAGCTTTCCCGTCAGCTCAAAAATACGATAACTCGTGGCGAAGGAATCAGTTGCTCGAGGAGACGGGTATTGACTGGCTGCGGCCGGCGCCTAACGGGCCCTTCATCTTCCGCAGGAGAGCTCAATACAAGCCGCCGGTGCCGCTTCCGACAAGGCGGTCCGTATCGCGGTCGACCGATTGGGCGCGAGGGGTTGCATCCCCGGCGGCATAGGAATCCGGCGGCGCAGTGCCGGGCTTGAAGGCCTCTTGAATGGCTCCAGCGGAGCTTGCACTCGTCCGCATTCCCGTTTTCGCATTCACCCAGATCAGCTTGATTCCGGGTGGCGCGCGGAAGGGGATATCGGGCTTGTTGGCAAGCGCCATCTTCATGAAATCACGAAAGATCGGCGCAGTGTAATGTGCCGCTTGCGCTGAATCTCCGAGCGAGCGCGGCTGATCATAGCCCATGAACACGCCGACCGTGAGATCGGGCGAATAGCCGATGAACCAGAGATCCTTGGCGTCGTTGGTCGTTCCCGTTTTGCCTGCGAGATGCTTGCCAACCTCCTTGATCGCTTGACCCGTCCCGCGCTGGATGACGCCCTCCATGATCGAGGTGATCTGATAGGCGGTGAGCGGATCGAGCACCTGCTCACGTTTGTCGATGAGTTTGGGCTCGTCTTGATTTTGCCATACGGGCGCGTCGCATCCCTCGCAGATCCGCTCGTCGTGGCGGTAAATCGTGTGCCCCCACCGGTCTTGGATGCGGTCGATCAGGGTTTCCTTAATTCGCTTGCCGCCATTGGCAAGCATTGAATAGGCGGTTGTCAGGCGCATCAAGGTGGTTTCCCCAGCGCCTAGCGAATTTGCAAGATAGGGTGGAAGATCGTCATAGATTCCGAAACGCTTGGCATATTCGGCGATAAGCGGCATGCCAACGTCGCGGGCAAGCCGCACGGTCATCTGGTTGATCGAATGTTCGACGCCATAACGTAAGGTATGCGGACCGCTTGACGTCCCCTCGAAATTTTCCGGGCGCCATACTCCGAGGCCTGGTCCTTGATCGATTTCGATCGGCGCATCGAGAACGATCGAGGAGGGCGTGTAACCGTTATCGAGCGCGGTCGCATAGACAAAGGGCTTGAATGAGGACCCTGGCTGGCGCATCGCTTGCGTTGCGCGATTGAACTCGGATTGGTCGAAGGAGAAGCCGCCGACCATAGCGAACACGCGTCCTGTGTAAGGGTCCATCACGATGATCGCACCGCTGACCTCCGGGATCTGGCGCAGCCGGTATTGGCCTGGCTTCCCATCAATTGGCTCGACATAGACGACATCGCCGGGCACGAGCGAGGCGCGTGAGCCGCCTCTTGTCCAGCGTAATCCAGCATTGGTCAGTGTGCCTGTTTCCCGTTCGCGCTCGATCTCGCCGGATTTTTCGCGATGGGGCTGCAGCCCAAGCCGGGCACTCGAATCATTCACGTCGAGGACAACGGCGAGCCGCCAAGGTGCCACATCGCCCAAGGCCGGAACGTCCGCAAGCGGGATGCCCCAATCCTGGCTGATGTCGATATGGCGCATGGCGCCGCGGAAGCCATGGGCCTCGTCATAGCGGACAAGTCCGTCGACGAGGGCGCGTCTCGCCATCAGCTGCATCTTTGGATCAAGCGTGCTGCGAACCGAAAGGCCGCCTTCATAGAGCTTCTTCTCGCCGTAACGTTCGCTGAGTTCTCTGCGGACTTCCTCGGCAAAAAAGCCTGCGGCGAAAGCATTGGGCGAGAGAACCCGCGGATTGACGCCAAGCGGCTCTGCCTTGGCCTTTTCGCCATCCTGGCGCGAGACATAACCGTTCTCGACCATGCGGTCGATCACCCAATTGCGCCGTTCGATTGCCCGTTCGCGTTTCAAGAAGGGATGGTAATTGTTTGGCGCTTTCGGCAAGGCGGCGAGATAGGCCGCTTCCGCGATCGTGAGCTCATGGACGGATTTGCCAAAGTAGTTGAGGGCCGCTGCGGCGACGCCGTAATTTCCGAGGCCAAGATAGATTTCGTTAAGATAAAGTTCGAGAATCTTCTCTTTGGAATAGGCCCCTTCGATCCGGAATGAGAGGAGCGCCTCCCGGATTTTGCGCTCGAAGGAGCGCTCATTCGTTAAAAGAAAATTCTTGGCCACCTGCTGGGTGATGGTCGAGGCGCCCTGGACATGCTTGTCGCCCTGCGCGAGAACGAGGAGCGCGCGAAGGATACCTTCCGGATCGACGCCCGCGTGGTTGTAGAAATTTTTGTCTTCGGCTGAAATAAACGCCTCTTTGACGAGGGCCGGGATGGCGGTGCCCGGCAGGTAAAGGCGCCGCTCGCGCGCATATTCGGCGATGAGCGATCCGTCGCTGGCATGAACTCTCGTCATGACCGGCGGTTCGTAATCCTTGAGAGTGGTATAATCCGGCAGATCCTGTTCGAATTTCCAGATGAGAAGTCCTGCGGCGCAAGCCCCGACGACAAAGATGATGGCGCCAGTTGCAAAAATGAAACCAAAGAAGCGGGCTATATGCCTCATGCAGCCAAGCCTTTTAAGTTCCGGAAGCACTTGCCGGACGAAATCAGAAATCAAGCGGATCCAGAGGGAATTCCGCACTCATCAAATGGCAGTCCTCTCGCAGAGAACCGCTAATGCCATTGCCGCAGTGCAGTTTTCTAGCGGCCAATGCTGGCTTTGTCGTCTTCTTCCTGCGGCGATTTTATGTTGAAAATTTGTCGAAAGGACCTTGATCGCTTAACGGCCGCTCACGCATGCCAGTGTTTCTTTGCGTGCCGGACGTTGCCCCAAGCTTTACCAGCTCTAGCCTTGCTGGGCGGCCGGCGCCATACACTTGCTTCACAAGGAGGGACCTCCCTTTTAGGAGCAAACCTTAAAAGCAGCGGACCTCTGCCTCGGCCTGTGCCCGGCGGAGATCGGCGAGAATCTCTTTTGATTGCTCACTTGCCCGGAACATCGTGCCAATCTGGCCTTGCACCTGATTCATGCTGGCCACGGTTTGTGCCGCGACATAGCGGTCATAGGGAAGCAGCGACGCAATGACATCGATCGAGCAGGAACAGCGCCTTAGCATGTCGGGGGTTTCGCCATTCGTCTTCATGCAAACGAAGACATAGTCGGCTCGTGCCTCGGTTGGGTAGTCATTGGCTGCCGCCATGGCGAGCGATCCAGGGGCGGCAAAGATCAGACCAATAATGGCGGCGCGCTTCATCTTATTCTTCGACACTCCTTGATGTATGCGATTGGGCTCGCCTGGGATAGACCTGTGAACACTAGCCAGCCGCCCGGTCCCCCGGCCCTGATCAGGGCCGGGCGCTTCGGCGGCACGAAGTGCGTGAAATCCTTATCGTTCAATTTGCGGTGGCAGAAAAGACCATATAGCTCCGGGCGGGCTGGAAGCTTTGCAACACGGGGCATGTTGATCTGAGCCGCAAATCAATCCAAAGGCCCCTTCGAGGGGCTTGCGGCTGGTTTGAGATATTCCTCGGGGGCCAGCTTCCACAAGGCCAGCAAGGCGTGGCCGGGGAGGTCAGAGCCTAAGCTTAGGATTTGGCTTGCCGCTTGGCGGCTCGCCCCGCATCCGGTTTCCCGGCAGTTTCTCTTAGCATTATCCTCTTTTATTTTTGCCGGCTTTGCGCCACATTGGCGGTCACGCAACCGTGACAAGACACACCATGCCGCAGATCGCCGGGACGCAGGATTTCGAAACCTATCTTGATCAAACCGCAGCTCGCGACGCCCGCCTGGGTGCCGCCGCAGAGGTCCTGCGCGCTATTGCAGCAGCTTCCATTGAACTTTCTGCCGTGATCGGGCTAGGACGGCTGCACGGCCAGCACGGGACCGCCCGTTCGAGCAAGAACAAGGATGGAGATGTCCAGAAGGAACTGGACGTTCTTGCCAACGACCTTTTCGTGGGCGCTTTCCACCAGACGCCTGTGGCTGCCATTGCCTCCGAGGAGCTTCACGAGCCGCTTGTGCTTCACCCCGCGGCTCCTCTCGCCGTCGCGATGGATCCGCTCGATGGTTCTTCAAACATCGATGCGAATGTCTCGATAGGGACGATTTTTTCGATTCTTCCCGCCCTTCCCAATGCGAGCAGCGCCGAGGCCCATTTCCTGCAGCTGGGCCGGATGCAGATCGCTGCCGGGTTTGTCATTTATGGGCCGCAGACCTCGCTTGTGTGCGCATTGGGGGACGAGAAAACCCAAATCTTCACGCTGGACCGGCACGACGGCCGGTTTTACCACGCGATTTCTCCACCCTCCATAGCAAGAGACTCCGCCGAATATTCCATCAATGCTTCGAATTATAGGCATTGGGACACTCCCATCCGGGCCTTCATCGACGATTGCGTACACGGCGCCGAGGGCCCGCTCAAACACAATTACAACATGCGCTGGACAGGCTCGCTTGTTGCCGACGCCTACCGGATTTTGCTGCGGGGCGGGATCTTTCTTTATCCCGGCGATCACCGGCCTGGCTATAAGGAGGGGCGGCTGCGGCTTCTCTACGAGGCCAGCCCAGTTGCATTTATCATCGAGCGTGCAGGGGGACTCGCAACCGACTGTGTGCGCCCAATTCTTGACATCCTCCCCGCGGGAGTCCATGCCCGGGTGCCGCTTGTTTTCGGCTCAGCGGCCGCGGTTGAGCTTGTTGTATCCTATCATAGCGATCCGCTATTTTCCGCCGAACACGCGCCGCTGTTCGGCAAGCGCGGTCTCATGCGTCGCTAGAAGCGCGTATCAAAGAGGCTGACGTGTCCGCCAAATATCCGATCATTTCGGTGACCGGTTCGTCAGGGGCTGGAACGACATCCGTCAGGCGCACCTTCGAGCATATTTTCCGCCGCGAGCGCATCACTGCGGCCTTCATCGAGGGAGATGCGTTCCACCGGTATAATCGCGACGAAATGCAGGCTGTAATGGACGCAGAGGAGCTAAAGGGCAATCGCAACTTTAGTCATTTCGGGGTTGATGCAAACCTTCTCGAAGAACTCGAAGCCGTATTCCGCAGCTACAGCGAGTCGGGTATTGGTAAAACACGGCATTATGTTCATGATGAGGAAGAGGCTGCGTATTACGGTTGTCCCCCAGGGGAATTTACGCCCTGGGAGGCTTTGCCTGAAGGGAGTGATCTCCTCTTCTATGAAGGTCTGCACGGGGCGGTTAAAACGGGCAAGGTGAATATTGCCCAGTATCCTGATCTCAAGATCGGCGTTGTTCCAGTTATCAATCTTGAATGGATTCAGAAAATCCACCGGGACTGTTCCGCGCGCGGCTATTCTACGGAAGAGGTCATGAACATGATGTTGCGGCGAATGCCCGACTATGTTCATTATATTTGCCCTCAGTTCACCCAAACGGATATCAACTTTCAGAGGGTCCCAACGGTCGATACTTCAAACCCCTTCGCTGCGCGCTGGATCCCAACCGCCGATGAATCCATGGTCATCATTAGATTCGCAAAGCCAAGGGGGATTGATTTCCCCTATCTTCTTTCAATGATCCATGACAGTTTCATGTCGCGCGCCAATTCAATCGTCATTCCAGGCGCTAAACTCGATCTCGCAATGCAGTTAATACTAACGCCTTTCGTCCTTCAGCTGGTCGAACGGCGCCGCCGCGCAAGCTAAAATAATTTTACCATTCTTCACAAGACATTCTGCCTGGCCATCGTAACAGGCGGCAGCAGCAGCCCATAAGCATTGGGAGCTGACCGGCACTATGTTATGCGGTCTTAATGGTTGCCTTTCCGGCGTGTATTTTGCGAGATCATCTTCTTCTGGAAGCTGCTGGGGACATATCCCAGATGGCCGGGCGCCGGAGGATAGGCTATTCTTGGGCGATAAAATTCCAATCATTGACGGAGAATAGGCAATGGCCCTCATCACCCTTCGCCAGCTGCTCGATCACGCGGCCGAGCAAGGCTATGGCGTCCCGGCCTTTAATATCAATAATATGGAGCAAGGCCTGGCAATCATGGCGGCCGCTGCTGCCACCGACTCGCCTGTCATCATTCAGGCGAGCCGCGGCGCGCGCGCCTACGCAAACGACATCGTGCTCGCCAAATTGATCGAGGGCCTCATCGAACTTTATCCTGACATCCCGGTCTGCATGCACCAGGACCATGGCAACAGTGAAGCGACTTGCTTCACCGCGCTCCAACATGGATTTTCATCTGTCATGATGGATGGTTCGCTTGCAGCCGACGGAAAGACGCCCTCCACCTACGACTATAATGTCGAGGTTACCGCCAAGGTCGCCGAGGTTGCGCACTCCATCGGCGCTTCCGTCGAGGGCGAGCTCGGCGTGCTGGGATCGCTTGAGCACGGCACAGGCGAGCAGGAAGATGGCCACGGTGCGGAAGGCAAGCTCAATCGCGATCAGCTTTTGACCGACCCGGATCAGGCGGTGGATTTTGTGATGCGCACGAAAGTTGACGCGCTTGCAATTGCGATGGGAACCTCGCATGGCGCCTATAAGTTCACCCGCAAACCCGATGGCGATATTTTGTCGATGCGGGTTGTCGAGGCGATCCATACGAAACTTCCAAATATTCATCTCGTTATGCATGGTTCGTCATCGGTTCCGCAGGAACTGCAAGACCGGTTCAATGCCTATGGCGGCGCTATGCGCCAGACTTATGGAGTACCCGTTGAAGAAATCGTGCGCGGCATAAAACATGGCGTTCGCAAAGTGAACATCGACACAGACTGCCGTATCGCTATGACTGCCGAGCTTCGCCGCGTTGCAAAGGAAACGCCGGGCGAGTTTGATCCGCGCAAGTTCCTGAAACCAGCCATGGAAGCAATGCAGGAAATTTGCAAGCAGCGGTTCGAGCAGTTCGGCACTGCTGGAAATGCCTCGAAGATCAAGGTCCTGCCGATGTCCGCAATGGCTAAACGCTATGCGTCTGGGAGCCTCGATCCGCAGCTGACTTTACGGCGTACCGCCGCGGAGTAAGCAGAGATTTTGGGCAACGGAAGGAAGCGGAGCTGCATAGCGCCCGTGGCCGCGCGGGCGCCGGGTCACGCGAGCAGAACTTGGCCGGCTAGGTCCCGGGTTGTGTGATGATCTAATAACGGTCAATAGACCGGGTATCCCAGGAGCCGCTCTTTGCTTTGGACCGGGAGATGAAGGACCGGGCGAAATGAATCCTCTTGTCATCGCTCCATCAATTCTTTCCGCCGATTTCGCCAAGCTCGGCGAGGAAGTACGGGACATCGCCGAAGCCGGCGCCGACTGGATTCATCTCGATGTCATGGATGGTCATTTCGTGCCGAACATTACGATCGGGCCGGCCATCGTGCGCGCCTTGCGGCCTTATGCGCAAGTTCCTTTCGACGTGCATCTCATGATCGCCCCTTGCGATCCCTATCTTGCTGCCTTTGCGGAAGCTGGAGCAGATTCGATTTCGGTCCATGTCGAGGCCGGACCGCATCTGCACCGTTCCCTGCAGGCGATCCGGGCACTCGGTAAGAAAGCAGGTGCTGTCCTCAATCCGGCAACCCCTGTATCAAGCGTCCAGAACGTCCTTGATCTCGTTGATCTCGTTTTGATTATGTCGGTCAACCCTGGCTTTGGCGGACAGGCTTTCATTGCCTCGGCGGTAGACAAAGTTGCCGAATTAAGGGCGATGATCGGCCGCCGCCCGATCCGCATAGAGATCGATGGCGGCATCGATCCGAAGACCGCTGGTCTCGTTGCGGCCGCGGGCGCTGACACGCTCGTTGCAGGGTCTGCCGTCTTCGCAGGCGGTTCCGCCCAATATGCAGCAAACATTGCGGCAATCCGCGCCGCAGCCGTCCACGGAAACGGACGAGACGCGGCGTGATCCAAAACGGCGGAAGGCAGGGAACTGAGCTGCCCCCAAAGCGAGCTTCAAGACGGGAAAGCCCCTTCGGCCGAGTTGTCTGACGGCCAAGAAAGCCAGGCAGAAATATGCAGGCATTGCCATTCTGATGGGCGCCATCTGGCAAGCTAGCCGCAATCGTTTGAATTGCTCCAGAAACATTGGGGAAAAAGCAAGTGAAGAGAGTTCAGCTCTGCTGAATTCATAACAATTCCGTATGAAAAACTATCAAGTCAAGTTTCATATCCAGACCATTTTGCGATTCATCTATTTTTTGTCACATTCTGAATATACATGCCACCGCCTTGTGTTAACAAAAAAAGGGCAGGTGTGTTGAAAGTAACTAGTCTGGTAACTGTTGTTCTCGCGTTTACGTCACTGTTTTCAAGTGCTTCCTATGCAACCACATCTGGAGGCTATTTTATTAAAGCCTCGTTCTATACGTCTGGTACCCGGACAGCATCGGGAGAGCGCTTCAATCAAGATGGCTATACTGCTGCCAGCAGAACCTTGCCATTCGGCACGCGCCTTCAGGTGACCAACCCTGCCACGGGTCAATCGGTGATCGTGCGCATCAATGATCGCGGTCCTTACGTACGAGGCCGGGATCTCGACCTGGCAAGGGGAGCCGCGGCTGCCCTTGGGATGATTGAAAAGGGAACGGCAACCCTAAAGGTTGTCCGCCTGAGCAGGTCAGGTTCCATCGATCTCTAAGGGTTTCAAGCCCCTGACGGCGTTCCATTTCGGGCGTCCTTAAACGGCCCTCCGGCGCCGCCCTTGCGGTAAATTTGGCCGGCAAAGATCTAAGCCTGCTTCGAGACCGGGAACCCGCCATCCGAAGCAGGCTTTGGCTTATGTGCATCCCGGCTTGCCTTGCGAACGTCCGCTGATGTGCCGTGCCGGGTGTGATAGAGTGTGATTTCGGGCCCTTGCCGCCAAGCCTGCCGCTTGCTACATACCGCGTTTAATCTGCTTCTTCCGCCGGCTCTGCGCCGGCCGCTGGCGCGCGGGTTTGCCGCAATCAGCGGCAAACGCTAGCGGAGAGAAGCGCAACCGACCCAAACCCCGGCGCCGCCCGCATTCGGGCACTCAGGAGAACAAATGGCATCTACCAATACCTACGCGCCTTCACGCGAGGACTTCGCGGCGCTTCTCGATGAAAGCTACGGCCAGAATGAAGCTTTCGAGGGATCGGTCGTCAAGGGCCGCGTCGTCGCAATCGAGAAGGATGTTGCCGTCATCGATCTCGGTCTGAAGACCGAGGGCCGCGTCCCTCTCAAGGAATTTCAAGGTCCGGGGCGCGAGGGCAAGCTCGCCGTCGGCGACGAAGTCGAAGTTTATCTCGAGCGGATTGAGAATGCGCTCGGTGAGGCGGTCATCTCGCGGGACAAAGCACGGCGCGAGGAAAGCTGGGTCAAGCTTGAAAGGGCCTTCGAGAAACAAGAGAAGGTCGAAGGCATCATCTTCAATCAAGTGAAGGGCGGCTTCACTGTCGATCTCGACGGCGCCGTGGCGTTTTTGCCGCGCAGCCAGGTTGATATTCGTCCAATTCGCGACGTGACGCCTCTGATGCAAACCCCGCAGCCCTTCCAAATCCTGAAAATGGACCGCCGCCGCGGCAATATTGTTGTCTCGCGCCGGACCGTTCTTGAGGAATCCCGGGCCGAACAGCGCCATGAGATTGTCGCCAATCTAGCGGAAGGCCAGGTGATCGACGGTGTTGTGAAAAACATCACAGATTACGGCGCGTTTGTCGATCTCGGAGGCATCGACGGGCTTCTGCATGTGACCGACATCGCATGGCGCCGGGTCAATCATCCGTCGGAAGTCTTGACCATTGGTCAGACGGTGCGCGTGAAGATCATCAAGATCAACCACGAGACGCAGCGGATCTCCCTTGGCATGAAGCAACTGCTCGAGGATCCGTGGCAGAATATTGAGGCGAAATACCCCCTTGGCGCGCGCTTCCAGGGCCGCATCACGAATATCACCGACTATGGAGCCTTCGTCGAACTTGAACCCGGGATCGAAGGCCTTATCCATGTGTCAGAGATGTCTTGGACCAAAAAGAACGTGCATCCGGGCAAGATCGTTGCGACGAGCCAGGAGGTCGAGGTTCAGGTCCTCGAAGTTGATCCGGTCAAGCGCCGCATCTCGCTTGGCTTAAAGCAAACGCTTGTCAATCCATGGGAAGCCTTCGCGGCAAAATATCCGCCCGGGTCGGTGGTCGAAGGGGAGGTCAAGAACAAGACCGAATTCGGACTTTTCGTTGGTCTCGATGGCGACGTGGATGGCATGGTCCATCTCTCCGACCTCGATTGGACCAAACCCGGTGAACAAGTCATAGAAGGCTATAAGAAGGGTGATATTGTCAGGGCAAAGGTGCTAGACGTCGATATCGAAAAAGAGCGCATCTCGCTCGGCATCAAGCAGCTTAGTCCCGATCCGTTCGCTGTTCAGCCTGCTGGTGAAGCGGCCAAGCCCGGTGAAGAAGGCCTGGACCTCAAGAAGGGTTCAGTTGTTACTTGTGAAGTGCTCGAAGTTAAGGATGGCGGACTTGACGTAAAGATCGCCGGCACAGATTTGACGGCCTTTATCAAAAGGAGCGAACTCGCGCGCGACCGGGCTGATCAACGGCCAGAGCGCTTTGCCGTCGGCGAAAAGGTCGATGCTAGGGTCACCGTGTTCGACCGCCGCGCCCGCAAGGTCTCCGTTTCGATCAAGGCGCTCGAAGTTGCCGAGGAGAAGGAAGCGATCGCGCAATATGGCTCGGCTGACTCCGGCGCTTCGCTCGGCGACATTCTCGGTGCCGCCCTGAAAGCGCGTGAGGACGCGCCCAAGAAGGACAAGGGAAAAGCGGAGGAATAAGCCTTCAACCTGGAGGCTCGCTTTATGGCCTTTATATCAACGAGCCCGCGCGAATTTCAGCGCGGGCTTTTTTTTAGAAGGGTAGTGCAAGCTTTTGGCTTGCCTTTTGCGCGGAGAAAGAGGCCATTGCAGGAACTGCCGCGGGATCAACCGAACATCATGCCCAAGTTCGCTGATGGCGCCCCCAGTCGCCCCCAGTGATGAGCGCTCCCGCAGGCCTCCATGGCGACGACGCAGCGTGACTGCTCCGCGAGGAAGGCGAGAACCTTCTCGCGCGAAAGCTTCTTCCGAAACCCCACGCCGCCATCGGCGCGGGCGCCGTGCGCCTGAAAGGATCGCTTTGCAAGGTCGAGACCGATGATGCTAACTTTCTCCATGGATGCCCTCTCCGTTCGGGGGATGCGCAAACATCACCACCTTGGCACATTGTGATGCCGTCAGGAGGGGGTATCCACTCCATCACAAATCGGGGAAAGGTCATAGGCCCCTGGCCGGACCAAGGATCAGCGCTATTGGGAGCGGGATGGTCTAACCGGGTGAATGAGGTGTCGATGCCGGCCAAAGCCTTGTCGTACGCTTATCCGCGTGGTTATCATATTGCTTGGATGCAGGTAATTTTTCGATGAGCAGATCATCAGGTTGATAGGCTGTTTCCGGATGTCGGCAAAAGATTTTTGCGGGGCAAGGCGTGATGAAAGCGTTATATAAATTTGTTGATAGCAAGGAGGCGGTCCTAGCTATCGCCCGAGGTTCACTCAAATTCACCAAGATTGAAGATCTGAATGATCCGTCAGAATTAGCGCCGATTATGAACCGCGACGCAGTGCGCGATTCACTCATTTCGATAAGGAGAACTGGCTACAACGACACGCAATTCGAATGGCTTAAATGTCAGGAAGCGGCACTACGTCTTCTGTCACCTGAGATAAGAATTATCCCTCTGCCGCCGTCCGTGGAATTGGCCAATCAGAGACTGGCTGACCCAATCTATGACAACCTCGATTTTATGGAACAGCGGCTCTTTAAGACGATAAACCTGATTCGTTCTCACGTCGGCGTTCTGTCGCTCACTGAGCGGTTCGACTCGCTTCCAATGTGGGCTCACTACGGCGCGCGGGCCAAGGGCTATGTTCTACGCTTTAACGACCTGGATAGGAAATTTCCCGGTGATGCAACGGGCAGCCTCAACGCAGTCAAGCCCGTTCAATATGTCGAAGATCTTCTCGGTGTAACCTATGATCCCCCCACGCAGGATAACCTGTTCTTTCAAAAGCTTCGCGATTGGAGCTACGAGCGCGAATGGCGAGTGGTTAGCGCTCTTTCCTCCTGCCAAGTAAGTCAAGATGGGAAAATGCATCTGCGATCTATTAGCCTTTCAAATGTAACTGGGATTATTTGTGGCTGGAACATTCCGGAAAATGACGTTTCTTTACTTGCATCAGAAGTCCATCAAATCAATCCTTGCGTTGAAGTGCTCACCGCTTCGTTTTATCAAGGGCATATCGGTCTAAACAAAAGGGCAAAATAACGGTCAGCCGACTGCGCCGACCGACCAAGGCGGTGTTCACGCGCCGCCGAACTTCCAAACTGGGATGCGGAGCTTCTTCGCTTTGTCGGCGAGGTTGTCCTGAATGCCGGTGCCGGGGAAATGCATCACCCCGATCGGCAGGACCTCCAGTATTGCGTCGTTGCGTTTGAACGTACGCATTTGGTGAAGACCGCGGCGCGGTGCTTGCCGATTTAATGGCTGGTGGAGCAGGAATTTGGAAGCCTGGATCATGGCAAGCAGGCTTGGCCCAGCGCGGCCGCGGGCAATCGGATGCGATGGCGCCGGCGGCTCGGTGATACCTTCGCAATCCCGGCAGGAGAATTTTTCGCGCACGTGCTCGGCGGCTTTCCAGCGCCGCGGTTCGCATTCGAGTGATTCCGTCACAGCCTCACCGAGCTTGCGCAGGCTGGTGCCGCCACATTTGCCGCAAGCACAAGGTGCTGGATAGGCGATGCGGTCGCGCGGCAAATTGTCCGGCAGAGGCCGGCGTGCCGGTTTGATTCCAGTCCGTTCGCGCTTCGCTTTTTGCTTCTCGGGAGCAGCAATTTCGGACTTGGTCTCTTCCTCGGCCTCGGTCTCTTCGAGATCGGCGATGGCAAGATCGAGTTGCTCGCCGCCGCCCGAGAGCTTGACCAGCCGGGCTCCCAGCTTGGCAGCGCGGATTTTTATATCCGTGAGGGCCATGTTGGTATCTGCCGCGTTGGTATTTTACTGATACCAACAAATATACCAACTCCTTGGCCCGGACACCAACAGACGCCTTGGGACGGCTTTGGACGGAATATCTGTGATAAGCCTTTGATTTTCAGCTTATTTTGGATATTTCTGGGCGCTGCGGAACACTAATTTGGTGCCCAGAAGAGGACTCGAACCTCCACGGCTTTCACCACTGGTACCTGAAACCAGCGCGTCTACCAATTCCGCCATCTGGGCATTGATGTCTTGATTGAAGCGGCTTCCAGCTTTTGTCAATACAAACCAAGGTTGCATCGCGCTTTCCGGTTCCCTTGCCCTTGAAAGCGCTCTAAAAGGACGGGCAACTCGATGACAATCGAGATCATGCTCCTAGCCTTTCCTAGCCTTATATTGGAGACCAGCGGCGATGGCGGATGACGCGGTAAAAACAGACCGGCTCGTGACGGTCTTTGGCGGTTCGGGTTTTATCGGCCGGCATGTGGTGCGCGCCCTGGCGCGCCGGGGCTGGCGGGTCCGGGTCGCGGTGCGCCGCCCTGATCTTGCCTTTCATTTGCAGCCTCTTGGCAGGGTCGGGCAGATCCATGCGGTCCAGGCCAATCTACGCTACCCCGAGTCCGTCGCCCATGCCCTGCGCGATGCCGAAGCCGCAGTCAATCTCGTGGGCATTTTGCAAGAAACTGGCCCCCAGAGCTTCGAGGCGATCCAGCACCTTGGCGCGCAAACCGTCGCCAAGGCGGTGAAGGAGGCACACATTGGGGTTTTCGTGCAAATGTCGGCGATCGGAGCCGACCCGGAGAGTTCTTCGCTTTATGCGCAAACGAAGGCTTTTGGCGAGTCTGCGGTGAGGAACTTGCACCCTGGCGCGATCATTTTCCGCCCTTCTGTCGTCTTCGGGCCGGAAGATCAGTTCTTCAACCGCTTCGCCGCCATGGCCCGCTTCATGCCGGTGCTGCCCTTGATCGGCGGCGGCTCCACCAAGCTTCAGCCGGTCTTTGCTGGCGATGTCGGAACGGCAGTTGCGCTGGCCGTCGAGGGCAAGGCAGCGCCCGGCACCACCTATGAGCTGGGCGGGCCTGAGGTCGCAACCTTGCGGCGGATCTATGAATTCGTCCTCAAGGTGACCCAACGCCATCGTCTGCTGGTTCCGGTCTCCTTCGAGAGCGCGAAACTCATTGCGTCGGTCACAGAAGCTGCAGCGAAATTTTCGCTTGGCCTTTTCCCCGAGATTTTCAGGATTACCAGAGACCAGGTCGAGCTGTTGCGGTCCGACAATGTCGTGTCGCCGCAGGCCGAGGCCGAGGGGCGGACGCTGGCGGGCCTCGGAATTGCCCCGGAATCATTCGAGAGTTTCGTTCCATCCTATCTCTACCGCTACCGCAAGACCGGGCAATATGCCGGCACACACGCGATCTAGGCTGCTCAGCTTGCCCGTGACGCGGGGCGCGGCGCTGGTGCAGCTTCCTTCATGATTCTGCGCGCGATCCGCACCATGAACGCGGCGCCGAATAAGGGTGTGAGAAGATTCAGAATGGGCACGGCGAGAAGCGCCGCCATCAGAAGCCCTGCTCCGAACAGGCGAAGCTCGTACCTTCGGCGAAGCCGGTGTACCTCGGCGAGTGGAAGATGCCGTGCCGCCGCAAGCTCGAAATAGCCGCGCCCGTAGAGATAGGCATTGGCGCCGAAAAATGCGGCGGCATTGATGGCGGGAACCAGCAGGAGAAGGAGCGCCAGTGCGTTCACCACGAGCGCTACGGCCGAAAACTTCACCGAAAGCCAGAGTGCATCTCTGAAGGAGAGGGCCCGTCCCGGCGCTTCGCTTGGGGCAAGTGTGAGTTCGACGGTCTCGGCGAGCTCATCGAAGAAAAAGCCGGCGACGGCAAAGGACACTGGTGTGATAAGAAAAGCGAGGCCCACGAAAAGCCCCAAATTTCCAATCACCGACAAAGCCGTTGCCGCCCAGGAATAGGCCCAGGAATGCACCCACGGTTGTGCCCAGGGGTAGGGGAGGGCGATGCCTGCAGCGAGGAGCTTGTGCAGTGCAGCAAAGATGAGGCCGAGTAAGGCCAGCGTCAATGCGAGTGTCTTCCAGAGAGCAGCCCGGAACGGGGGCGTCAAAATCTGACTCGCGGCGGCGAGGGCGTCGTCAATCATGTTCACGTTTGTTGAAACTTTCTCTATTGAAGCACTACCCGGCACGCTCGGCGGTCAGCATGTCTTCGTCGGAGAGCCCGAAATGGTGGCCGATCTCATGGATGAGGACGTGGGTAACAATGGCGTCAAGTGTTTCCTCATGTTCAGCCCAGAAGTCGAGGATGGGCCGCCGGTAAAGCCAGACCATGTTGGGGAACTGCCCGGTCATCGGGGTTGCATCCGATTGAGCGCGTCCGCGGCCGCGGAACAAGCCCAAAAGGCCGAAGGCAGTCTCGCAATTCATGGATTCGAGCGTCTCATCGCCGGGAAAATCTTCAACCCGGATCACAAGGCCTTCGCAGAGGCGCCGGAATTCTTCCGGGAGGGCGGCGAAGGCATCTTGCGCCATGCGGTCGAGGTCGGCGATGGAGGGTGCAAGAACGCCGGTCCAGTCAGTGTTCGGAGTGCTCACGGTGCACCTCCGCGCATGGCGCGGTCGCGCCGCCGCAGCCGGACATAGAAGGCTCCCGAGCCGCCATGCGGACGCTGCGCTTCCTCAAAGCCAAGGACGACTGCGTGATAGAGAGGCTCGCGCAGCCAGTTGGGTACGCTCGTGCGCAAAACACCAGGGGTCCCATCCCCGGATGGGCTGCGCCCGCCCTTGCCGGTGACAACCAGGACAAGCCGGGCGCCCTCGAGTTGGGCCCTTAGCAGAAATTCCCGCAAGGCGATGAAGGCCTCCTGGCGGCGCATGCCATGGAGGTCGATCGAGGCCTCTGGCGCCGCGCGGCCGCGGGCAAGCTTCTGGCGCAGCCGGCGTTCAAGCGGCGCGAGCGGGGGCGGTGCAGAAACAGCCGCGGCAGGCCTAGAGCCCTCCGGCAGGGAAGAGAGTGCCTCGCTCATCCCTTTGTTGCCGTCTGGGTAAAGCTCAAGCTTTGTTTTCGCCGGCGGCGCCACCCGCTCCGGCAGGCGGCTCCCCGGCCGGCGCACGACGTTCCGGGTCACATTGAGCCAAAGTTCGATCTCCTCCGCGCTCAAGCGCCGGAGCCGGGGCCTTCGAGAGGAAGGAACATCATCCACCGGGCAACTCCTTAACCGCGGGCAGAAAAGCAACAATCTCGCCCATGTGCCGGATATCGCCTGCCCGTGTGCCTGCGTCATCCCCTGAGCCAAAGAAAATATCAACCCGTGCGGGACCCACAATCGCTGAGCCCGTGTCCTGCGCGATCATCAGACGGCGGAATGGCGATGGCGATGAACTTTGCCAAGGAAGCCCGGCATTGATCCAGAAAGGCAAGCCGTAAGGCCAGAGCGAGCGGTCAACGGCGATCGATCGCAGAGCCGTTAGCCGAATTCCTTGCCCGCCTATGGGGCCGGACGCGGGATCATCGTCCTTTTCGAGGGAGAAGAACACATAGGATTTGTTGAGCTGCATGAGCGCGAAGCCAGCGTCTCCAGGATTTTGACCATGCGCGCGGATCCATTGCTTGAGCGCGGCGAGCGACATGTCAGCCTCCGCGATCTCTCCGCTTTCAATGAGAATCTGTCCGATCGACGTATAGGGCTGGCCATTGCGCCCGGCATAAACGAGCCGCGCCGTGCTTCCATCCGTGAGGCGGACGCGCGCCGAGCCTTGCACCTGGATAAGAAAAACCTCTACCTTGTCGCGCAGCCACACGAGGGGCGCTGCATGGCGATCGATCGCCCCGGCCTCGATGGCGGCCCGGTCGAAGAAGGGCGTCATGGACTCGAGATTGTCCGGCCGGGAGAGAACGGGCGCTCCAAACTCGCGGGAGGGCGTGAGCGATCCATCGACGATGGGCTCGTAATAGCCGGTGAAAAAGCCTGCTGCAGCAGTCTTTGCGGCGATGCGCGCCGGCCGGAAATGGGTTTCGAAAAACCGCCGTGCCTGGCGAGTGTCCTGGATTTCCTCATGGAGTGCCTTGCGGGCGATAGACAGAAGGGCAGGGGAGGCGGCAACTCCCTTGCGCAGAGGCTTTTCCTTCTCTGCGAGAGCCCTGCAGGAATTCAGGAAAACCCGGAATGCCGCGAGATGATCGTCCTCGCCGAAACCTGCGAGGTCCTCAAAGGGAAGCTGTGTTAGGGATAGGCCTGACCCAGCTTGCACAGGCACGGCAAATGGAAAAGAGGCCATTGGGAGAAAACGCCGCCCACCTCACGCGCGCGGCACCGTGGCCGCGCGTCCCACGATTCAATGCGGAGTTTCCGTTGCCGCGAGCTTCCAGTTGGGATCGCGCGATTTGATGTCGCGGATAAAGGTCCAAATATCCTCGACCTGGACGACCTTATCGAGGCTTCCGTCGATCACTTTGCCAGCCTGATCACTTGTCGCCGTGATGATCTGGCTCGTGAAGTGGATCTTGATCCCGGCGGTCTGCCCCTGCAGATATGCTTCGTCGATGACCACTTTGTCGATGGAAACAAAGGTTGTCGTGATCTTTTCGCCGCGTTTCTCGCGCTCGGCAAGCGCGGCATCAAAGCTTTCATATACGCTTGGGACGAGAAGATTGCGCAGCACGTCGCGCTTACCCTCGGCGAAAGCGGTGACAATCATCTCATACGCGGCCTTTGCTCCGTCGATAAAAGATTTGATGGCAAAAGACGGATCGGCCGCGGCAATCGAATCAAGCCCTGCCCACGCTGTCGAGCCTTGCTCGGCAAAGGGTTTCCACCGTTCCGCCGCATCGGTCAAAGGGGCTTTCACGGGTTCTGCTGCGCCCGGCAGGGTGATGACCCGGCCAGCCGTATCACTGCGGGAATCGCCGAGCTGCGTGCGCATGCTGCCAGGTGCTCGCGGCGCAAAGGGATTGGTCGGCGGCTTCTCGGTGCCGCTGCGGGTGCCCAGAACCGAACGCAACTTCCACACCACAAAAGCAGCGAGAAGGGCGAAAATAATCGTCGTCATATCGAACGAGTCCTGCATCGGAGCGCCTGATACCTCATCTTCTTCAGCAGATCGTGCCTTGATAATACTCATATCATGATATCTATTTGGGGGGCAAAGCGCGGAAATCCAGCCTTGAAGGGGGCCTCAATGCTTCGCCTTCGATCACATGGCACTATTATGCAAACGCGTATCGTCCGCCTGCCGGTCATGTTTATGCTTTATCTCTCGCTATGGCTCGGCGCGGAACTTGCCGCCTTTGCGGCTGTCGTTCATCTCGTTGGTTTTTTTGGCGCTATTCTCGCTTGTATTTTCACGAGCATGGCCGGGCTCGCCACCCTCCGGCGCGTGGGTTTTTCTGCCGCGGGGTGGCTGCGCCAGGCTTTTTCACTGCGAGCCAAGGATCATCAGGGCGGCCAGTCGCGGGAAGCCTTCGTTGACGGTACCCTGGCTGGATTGGGCGGGGTGTTGCTGATTTTGCCTGGTTTCGTTTCGGATTTACTCGGGCTGGCACTCGCGGCACCCTCGTTCCGGATGTGGGCCGCGGAGCGGCTTATGCTTGGCAAGACCGGCCGCCCGGCGGAAGGCCGCCGCGCGCACCCCGCATTGATCGAACTCGCCCCCCGCGAATGGTCACGCCGCGACCGTCGAGGACCGGTGCCTTGAGTGCTCTTTAAGGGCTTGAGTGCTCTTTAAAGGGGATTGGCCTGCGGCTTCAGGAAACCGTCCGTTCCTCGTGGCCCTCCTCATGGTGATGGTGCCGGTGGACTGTCCGGTGCGGCGGCTTCCGTTCAAACAAGGACCGCGCCAGCGAAAACAAGGGTGAGACGAGCCGGTTCAAATCCTCTGCCCGGGCGACAAAGCTGCTGCCTCTGGTCAATTCGCGGTCGAGCGCGGCCATAGTTGCGGCAAGGCCTGGATCGTCATCGTGAAACCAGACCTGCAGGACCCGCGACCACGCAAGGGCAAGGCCCTGCAGCTTGAAAGCCCCGACCGCGCCTTCGGATTCGATGCCTGCGGCCTCCAGCATGAAACGCATCGAATTGACGAGGAGCCGGTTGACCGCGGCAGCCGACAATGGGTCTCGCCGCACCCAGTCGTAAATGGCTTCGAGGCTAAGCTTATAAGGCGCGAGCGCGTCGAGGCGGCGCATCAGAACATCAAACAAACGCTCTTTCTGGGGCTCGCCAGCCAGTTCATCGCCTGCCGCCGCCTCAAGAACGATGTGATCAATCCTGCGTGAGAAACCTGCCAGCACAGCGCCTTTCGAGGGATAAAAGTCGCGGAAGGCAGCAAGGGAAACGTTCGCGCGGGCAGCAATATCCGAGATCGTGATGTCTTCCCAGTTGCGCTCGGCCGCAAGTTCCATGAGAGCGTCGATAATCGCGTTGCGCGGGTCTTTTGGGGGAGCTGCGACGGCAGGGGCCGCAGTCTGTTCAGGCTTACCGGTTTCGTGCACGTCGGCCATCTTCGTCTCCTGCGCCATGAGGTCCAATTGAAGCTAATCTAATGCCCGTCAGGGCTGCTTCCAAGCGGCAGCTCTTCTTCGCATTGCTGGCTGCCTGCCCGCGCGGCAAAAACCGAGACCGTCCGGCGCTATCTTTCTCACTTTGGCATGTTGAACTTTTCGAAGAGCAGCGGATCGTCACCCAGAGAGTTCCACGGCGCGCTGCCGCGCCGCTGCCGCCGTGCGTTCGATGAGCGGCGCCAGGCCATCGGGCGCCATCAGGACACCGAGAGCCGCCGCTGTCGTGCCGCCGGGCGAGGTCACGCTGGCGCGCAGCTCGGCCGGACTGCTGCCGGACTGACGGAACAACAATTCTCCAGCGCCTTCGACCGTAGCACGGGCGAGGCGTGCGGCCATATCCTCGGGCAGCCCCAATGACGCTCCGGCTTTCGCTAGGCATTCGGCGAGATAGAAGACATAGGCGGGGCCGCTGCCCGAGACGGCGGTCACGGCATCGATCAGGTGCTCGCCAGCAACCCATTCGACGAGGCCTACGGCGCCAAGCAAAGCCCCGGCGATGGCGCGCTGGCGCGGCGTCACTTCTTCGCTTGCGGCAAGCCCAGTTGCGCCGCGCCCGACCTCGGCGGCAAGATTTGGCATGGCGCGGACGATGGCTTTTGCCTGCGGCAGCCGGGCCGCGATATTGGCCATGGTCTTGCCCGCGAGGATTGAAATGACCAGCGTCTCGGCACTCACGAAGGGAGCGAGCGACGGCGCGGCTTCTTCCAGCATCTGCGGCTTGATGGCGAGGACGAGAACCTCGGGCGGCTGCGGCGGCGGCCCCAGAATAAAGCCCTTGTCTCTTGCGAGGCTGGCGAGGTTCTCCGGCGGGTATGGCTCGATGACATGGATCTTGGTTGGATCATAGCCCTGGCCGAGCCAGCCGCGCAGCATTGCGCCGCCCATTTTGCCAGCTCCGGCGAGGAGCAGGGACGCTCGCAGCAAGTCCGCAGCGGGCGCTTCCATCTCAGGCGCGGCCCTGGGTTTCGAGCATGATGGACGCAAACGCCTCGGGACCGGTCTTGCCCGCCCAGACGACGAATTGAAACGCCTGGTAATAGCGTTCGCAGGCACGCACGGCACTCGTGAGAGCTGTTTGGCACTGATGGCTATTCAGCTCGGCGCCGCCAGCGAGCAGTATTGCATGCCGGAACATGACCACGCCGTCGTGCGGCCAGACGTCGAAATGCCCGATCCAAAGTTCTTCATTGATGAGCGTGATGAGCGAGGCGAGATCCATCAGCCGCGCCGCTGGCACCTTGAGATCGAATGCGCAAGCAACGTGCAAGGCCTCGAGATCTGCGAGCCAGGTGAAGGCAATGTTGTAATTGGTCCAGCCGCCGGAGACCGAGATCGAAATTTCATCGCGTTCGTCGCGGTCGAAAGACCATTGATTATGTGCAGCGATCCGCTCGATGATATCGACGGGATGTTCGGTGCGATCGAGGTCGAGTTGCAAATCCCGCATTCCGGGGCCTCGGATGGATTATTGGAAGCTGGAAATGCGCGTGCATTTCCAGCGGTTGATATTCGTTGCTGATGCGCGACTCAAAATCAGTTTCCAGCGCTGCGGATAAGGAATCACAAGGTGGCGGCCCTTTGCAACTGGCTTTAACCGGGTTGTCCCCAAGCGCGCCGCGGTCACGAGGGAGAACTCCATTAAATCGGCCGGCGCATACCTCCGCAATTTGCCGCCAGAACCGGATTCCATGTTGACATTGCGGGGCGATTGGCAAAACTCGCAGCAATATCAGGCATCAACCGCAACGCTGAACCCATGGTCAAAAGCCGCTGCCGGAGTATCAAATCATGAATGCGCCGCGGCCGCTGGCGATTTGGGGCGGGGCGCTTGCCGCGCTTGCCTTGCTGATCGTGCTATTGCACGAAATCCTGCTGCCCTTCATCGCCGGGCTTGCCCTTGCCTATTTGCTCGCCCCGATGGTCGATAACATCGAGCGGATCGGGATTAACCGTACCGTGGCGGCAATTGGCATTTTTGGACTTTTCGCAGTTGGAGTCGCCGGCGTGCTGCTGATGGTCGTGCCGCTCCTTGGCACGGAACTCGTTGCCTTCGTCGAAAAGGTTCCCGATTACATTGGGCGTTTGCAGGCTTTCGCCAATGATCCGAGCCGCCTGTGGCTGCGTAAGCTCATTGGGGAAGGGCTAACCGAAGCCGAGCAGTCGGCTGGACAGATCGCGGAGTTTGCCGCCGACTGGATTCCCACTTTTCTGCGCTCACTTTGGTCGGATAGCCAAGCCATTCTTTCGATTCTTTCCCTGATGATAGTGACGCCCATAGTCACAATTTATTTGCTGATTGACTGGAAAGATTTGGTCGCAGCGATCGATAACGCCATTCCGGCGGAGGAGCGCGAGCACACATTGGCGCTCGCCAATGAACTTAACGAAACGATCGCGGGGTTTCTTCGCGGACAAGGCGCGATCTGCCTTGTCCTTGCCACTTACTACGCTTTGGCCCTGTGGGTGATCGGGCTCAACCACGGCATTCTTATCGGGATTGCCGCGGGGCTCATCAGCTTCATCCCATATCTTGGATCGTTCATCGGGTTGTTCCTGTCGCTTTGCGTGGTCGTTCTGCAGTTCTGGCCAGACTGGACCCTGGTTCTGGTTGTGGCGGGAATCTTCCTCATCGGGCAGTCGATCGCCGACTATGTGCTGGCTCCCTATCTCATTGCCTCGCGCGTCCACCTCAATCCTGTCTGGGTGATGTTCGCGATCGCTGCATTTGGCTATTTGTTTGGCTTTGTTGGGCTCCTGATCGCGGTTCCGGCCGCCGCCGCGATCGGCGTTGTCATCCGCTTTGCGGTTCGTGAGTATCGTCTGGGAGCGATCGAGACCTTACCCGTGCCTCCTCCTCCACCTTCGCCTCCGCCTGCCGGGCCTGTGCGCCGCCCCAGGAATTGGTTGAAGGCGGTGCTCGGGAAATGACCCTGAGGCGGGACAAGGCCTTAGAAAGACGCCAGCCTCGCACGGCGTTCAAGCACGAGGAACGCGACGGCGGCGGCGAGCAGGATAAGGATCACCAGGGAGAAAAAGAGCGTTCTTTCCTCGAACCAGGCGATGGCGGGAACGCCGAGGCCTAGCACGATACCGACAAAGCAAATGCGCCAAGCGGCGACGTGAATGCCGGCGGTGAATGTCCCAAGCGCCAGCACGGTCAGCACCATGAGCGCACTGGCATCGTCGCTCATCATATGTTTTACGTCCGCCACAAAGACGAGATACATCGCAAATATGACGGCGGTCCAGTGAAGAGCCTGCGAACCGATCAACTGCAGGCGTTTTTGACTGCCATCCACGGTTTGCCACCGGGCGGCCACGCAGATGAGAGCGAAGAGAGGCGCAAGGACAATCCAATAATTTGTCATCGCGTGGCGTGCGAAATTCGTATAGGCGACTCCGAACAGAGCAAGCGCCAGCATCACGGCATATGGCCACTCCCGAGCAATGATATGCAGCGGGTTGAGAGATAATCCGATAGAGCGGGAATTGCGTGATTCATATTCGGCCATGTGCGAACTCCGAGGTGTAGGTGGTGCGCCATTTTTGAATTGGCTATTCGAAAGCGATAGATGACTTCATGACGAACGTTGGACAGCTTGTGGCATAACTGCAGCCATTTTGAGGAAGCTTCCTGTCTTTCAGTATTTTAAAAAACAAATTAGAAATCATGAGAGACCGCGGCGAAAGGCGCATGTTCCCCTGTCCCTGTCCTTGTCCCTGTCAGGAAGCCGCCAGCCAAAGTCTGTTTCAAAGCCGCTCAAGGCAAAGCCTTTCCCGGGGAGGGGAGGCCGCCGGATGAATGAAAGGGACGGCTGCCGGAGGGCCGCCATGATCCCTTCAAGCTGACTCATCCTCACTGTTATGTGTTCAACACATGACGAGAGGAACATATCCGCAATTTTTTGATAGTTCTTACGGCAGCTTCGCGAAAGAGAACGGATGCAGCAGCGTGGCCGATACCGGAACTTTTCGCGCAGGCGGAGCGCTGCGCCGCGGGAACCTTTTCCCAGGCAAATTAGTTAATATGCGTTAACTAACGATGATGTTGCGTTGAGCGGGTGGAGCAAAGAATGGCCAATTGGGACGCGCTCACCCATGATATTGCCGAGCGGTTTCAGCTCGGCCACAAGGCCCACGCGCTCATTCAGGAGTTGTTGCGTCTGATCGCGGCGGAGCGCGGCGGGATTGGCGGATTCCTTGCCAAGATAAGAGCCGCTGGCTTCGAGGAAAAGGAAGAGTCGTGGCTTGGCGAACCTTACCCCATGGCGCTTTCGGCGCGAGAAGTCAGAAAGGCTCTTGGCAATGAGGCGATTTACCAGATCGCTAAAAATGCCGGAATGAGCGAAGGTTCGGTGAGTAGAATTTTGGGCTATACAATACCTAAAGCGCTTGGTCTTTTGATGGAGGACGGTGCGATTCCGGAGGCGGTCCGTCGTCCTGCGGCGCCGGCAGTAAAGGGGGCCCAAATGCCCGTTCACAAATTGAACCGGAGGAAAGGCGGGAGCGAGACCATGGGACGTTTGGCAATTCCCGGCGCGGCGGTGCTTCTTACAGGCGGGGTGTTCGGCTATGCCATCACCAGCGGCACCGCTGGAGATCATGCATCCATCCAGTTCGGTGCGCCGGCCGTTATGGCTAAATATACGCCAGCCGGAGGAAGTAGCGTCTATGCTGCCAATTTCGCGGCCGCCGCTCACAACACCTATCCGCATGCAGCCGCCGCTTCACTCAATTATGTGCTTGGCCCTCACACCGTCAGCGGAGACCTTCGCATCAATGCGGGCTGGATCGAAAATCTCGGTGCCATTGCGAGCGGGGGTTTGGGAAGCGGGACCGCCCCGGCGGTTTATGCTGCCAGCGAGTTCAACGTTGGAGGAGTTGTGCCTGCTTCCGGTCACGCTTGGACAGTGGGTTCGCTGTACGGGGCCGAGGTGCCTCAATTCACGGTGGCCGGGATCGAAGGCACCGGCGCGCCAGGCATGAGAATCGCGCTGCTACCGCCACAGCTGCTACCGCCGCAAGAGAACGCGAGCGCCGCCCAAGTTGCCTCCCGCAGCAAGGAGCCGGCCGCGAATGAGGCGGCCGTCAGTTTTCCAACGATCAATTTCGCCTATAGAAGCGCCAGGGTTCCAGAGAGCAGCCGCGATATGCTGCGGCGGGTTGCGGAGCAAATAAAGCAATTGCCTCCGGGAACACGGGTTGAGGTGAATGGCTACTCTGATAGCAAAGGCCGGCCGGCCTTCAACCTCAAGCTTTCCCAAAAGCGGGCGAGGTCCGTCTACCGGATTCTGGTTCGTGATGGCGTACACCCAGCCATGCTGGAGGCCAGAGGGTACGGCAGTTTGGCGCCCTTGGCGGGCGCCAATCAAACGGCGGAAGGCCGCAGCAGCACAATAAGGGAGAACCCGCGCGACCGGCGTGTCGAATTGCGCGTCGTTTCACAAGGCCAGTGAAATCCGCCTGAACCAAACGCCGCTCTGCATCTGCATGCGGGCCACAGCGAGAGCCGCTTACGCGCCTTACGGCCGTGCTTCCAGCGGCAGGTTCTGGGGAATGGCTGCGGCTACAGGCCGCCGCCTTTGCCGGTGCCAGAGATTGCGGCCTCGAGAGCCGCGACTCTCTCGCTCAGCTTTTCATTCTCATCGCGGGCCTTCGCGGCCATCTGCTTGACCGCCTCGAATTCTTCGCGCGAGACAACGTCCATCGTCGCCAGAAGACGGTCGAGCTGGCTTTTGACAGCGGTTTCGGCCTCGCGGCGCATCCCCTGTGCGACCTCCGAGGCGTCAGTCATGAGACGCGCGAAATCGTCCAACACCCGGTTTGGTGCCATAATGCCCTCCAGCTTATGCGCGCTTATAACACAGGAAAATGGCGGGCGGGGACAAAATTCATCCCGGCCGGAACGTAACATTCGGCGGGGCAGGCAATCCGCTTCACTTGACTAAACGAAGAATTGAGCTTCATCAAACCGCGAATGAGGGTGATGCAAAATGTCCATGGCCAGTTCTGGCCATTGCATCTTCTCTCGACCCCAGCGGAATGCCCATGTTCTTCACCCTTGCCTTTCCAAGCATCGATCCGGTGCTCATCCACATTGGACCCCTGCCAATTCGCTGGTACGCTTTGGCCTACATCACGGGGCTCTTGCTCGGCTGGGCCTATGCGCGGGCCTTGGTTGTTCGAGGAACTCTCTGGGGAGATGCCGCGCCGCTAGACCGCTTGGTCATTGACGATCTTCTCGTCTATGCGGCGCTTGGTGTCATTCTCGGCGGCAGGCTCGGCTATGTCATCTTCTACAACGCCGGGTTTTATCTTGCCCATCCCGCGGAAATCCTGGCTTTGTGGAAGGGCGGAATGTCGTTTCACGGCGGCCTCGCCGGGACCATCATCGCGGTTTATCTTCTCGCCAGGCACAAAAACGTACCGGTTTTGAGCCTCACCGATGTCTGCGCTGCCGCAGTACCGATTGGGCTCTTCCTTGGGCGAATTGCCAATTTCATCAAGCCAGAGCTTTGGGGCCGGCCAGCCGATGTGCCCTGGGCGATGGTTTTTCCCGGCGCCGGGCCATTGCCGCGCCACCCGAGCCAGCTCTACGAGGCGAGCCTCGAGGGATTTGTTCTTTTCGTTGTTCTTTACATCGCCATTCGCATGGGTGCTCTGCGCAGGCCTGGGCTTGTGGCAGGCATTTTCGCTGTTGGTTATGGTATCGCGCGCATCACTTGCGAATTCTTCCGTGAGCCGGATCCGCAGCTCGGTTTTCTGTTCGGAGGCGCGACCATGGGAATGCTCCTCTCCGTGCCCTTGATCCTGATCGGCGCTGTCTTGATTTTCCGGGCACGCCGTAAGCCAGCAGCTGCTATTCAAAGAGCCGCATGACCAAGCTCGAAGCTTTGATTCGCGAAATGATTCTCGAGACCGGCCCCATGAGCGTCGAGATGTATATGAGCCTCGCGCTGTGGCATCCGCAGCATGGCTATTATGCCTCGAAAATGCCGCTCGGTGCAGAAGGTGATTTCATCACGGCGCCGGAGATCAGCCAGATGTTCGGGGAGCTGACCGGCCTTTGGTGCATCGCTGTCTGGGAGGCGATGGGCGCGCCAAGTCCGTTTCTTCTCGCCGAACTGGGGCCAGGGCGCGGCACCCTCATGGCTGACGCTTTGCGCGCGGCGCATGTTGAGCCGCGGTTTCTTGAAGCCCTCGATCTCCATCTCGTCGAGGCGAGCGAGACCTTGAGAGAGCAGCAATGCAGCGCGCTGAAGCCAAGCGGGCTTGTTCCAAAGTGGCATAAAAACCCCGGCGAGCTGCCGGAGGGTCCCGCAATCATCATTGCCAATGAATTTTTCGATTGCCTGCCGGTTCGCCATTTTGTCCGCGCCAAGGATGGCTGGCACGAAAGACTTATCGGCCTCGATAGCGAAGGGCATTTGTGTTTTGGCCTCGCGCCCGGCCCGGAACCCGCTTTGACGCTGGCAGGTGAGCCAGGGGAGGTGCTGGAGGCGGGTTTTGCGGCGGCAGAGATGATGGCAGGGCTCGCGGGCCGGATCGCCAGGCAGGGCGGCGCGCTTCTCGCTATCGACTATGGCTTCGAGGCGCCCGCGCGGGGTGAGACTTTGCAGGCGGTCCGGCGGCACCGTTTCGCCGATCCGCTGCGTGATCCGGGCGAAGCCGATCTTACCGCGCATGTGAATTTTTCAAGCCTTGCCGAGGCGGCGCGGAGAGCAGGCGCCGGGGTTCATGGGCCCGTGCCGCAAGGCGAGTGGCTCGCCCGCCTCGGAATTTACGAACGTGCCGCAAAGCTGCGGCAGAAGGCGGATGCGCGGCAAAACGCGGCCATCGACGCGGCGCTGCTGCGCCTTGCGGGCGATGGGCCCCATCCCCCCGGGGTCTCAATGGCGCGGCTTTTCAAGGCGCTTGCAGTGACAGCGCCGGGCCTTGCTGTTCCGCCTGGCTTTGAGACGGTACCGGCATGATGCAGCCACTAACGCCCTTACGTGCGGGCCTTCTCGATGATCCGGGGCTCGCCCATGGATTTTTCACGCGGCATGGAGGGGTCTCGACCGGCGTCTATGCTTCACTCAATGGCGGCGTTGGTTCACGGGACGACCCGCAAGCCGTTGCCGAGAACCGGCGGCGGATGGCTGCAGAGCTCGGAATCGATCCGGCGAATCTTCTCGTTCCCTATCAGATCCATTCGCCAGACGCGGTCATCGTGACGGAGGCCTTTACCGGGCGCCCGCGGTGCGATGCCCTTGTGACGGCAACGCCTGGCCTTGGCCTCGGTGTCACCGGCGCCGATTGCGGCATGATTCTCTTTGCCGACAAAAAGGCGCGGGTGATCGGGGCAGCTCATGCCGGCTGGAAAGGCGCGCTCACGGGTGTACTTGAGGCAACAATCACCGCGATGGAAAGCCTCGGCGCGTGCAGGGCATCGATGCAGGCTGTCCTGGGTCCGGCCATCTCAGGCAAGAGCTACGAAGTTGGCGCCGATTTCATGGACCAGTTCATTGCGGTCTCGGAGAGCTATGCGCACTTTTTTTCGAACTCAAAGCGCGAAGGGCACTTTATGTTCGACCTGCCCGGTTTTATCGCGATGCGGCTGCAGCGTGCGGGCATCGGCTCATTCGAGGATCTTGCGCGCGATACCTATGCCGAGCCCGAGAGCTTCTATTCCTACCGCCGTTCGGTCCATCGGGGTGAGCCCGATTACGGCCGCCAAATCGCGGCGATCGCGCTCGTGTGATCAGAGCCCGCCTTATAAAAGGGATTCAAACCTTACGATGCTGGTCCCAATAATTGACAAATTTAACAGGCGATCCCAATACGCTAAGCAGAAGCTGCCGTCGCTCATTGAGGCGGCTTCTGTTTGAGCACTTCTGCACCGACTTAATTTCTGCATGAGCGGGATTTGGGGGAAGCTCTGCTGTTCCCTCTGTGGGGGACGCAACGACCATAAATGGCCTCTCGCCATTCGAGTCTTTTAATTCACGAACGGCGTTTGCAGACGCAATGCGAGACAAGAACGGAGTCTGCCTATCCTCGGGCTTATTCCCCTTTGGGCGTTGATGCTCTATTAGAGCCTCCATTGTTTTGCGCTGAGCAAGCTGCTCCCGGTCAACGCTAAACCCACGATCCGGTCTCTCTAAATCTCGTCTCGAGATTGCTTCTGGTAAGATATTACTATTCTGGACGTCGTGCTCCGCCCAAAGGAGGCGGAGAAGAGGCTCACTATCATCAACTTGAGATTCCGATCCAATTTCTACGGACTCTTGACCAATCGGCTCCTTCATCAGTCGGCGCTCAACCTTTACGCCGTATCAAGTCGAGAATTTCCTCAGGAAGATTTTGTGTGACCGGCGCTGCGTCTTCAAAAAATGGCTGGCCGCTATTAAGCTTTGCAAAATAGGCATACGTCCCATCGCCTGCGATAGTCAGATCAATCGTGATTTGTGGGTTGTGCCAAAAAAACAGGATCTCGCCATCAGCGGCCAAGCCGATATGAGGTGGTTCAACTTTGTCATCTGCAAGCACAACCGCCGCGAAAGTCTTGGCATCCTTGATTGTGCACTCTAATGGCCCAAGGCTGTCCGGTCCCTTCCAGCCGTCTCTGCGTGAGCGAAACTCTTCAATTTTGGAAATCGCGGCGTCGAACGCTGGACTATATGGGTTAGCTGAACCCAGCGTCGAATGTGTTTTGTAGAACCTAGTGCCAATTAGCCAAGCAAATACCTGCTTTTTGATATCATTATTGGTACCGAAATCGCCCAAGGTCGGTCCGCAAGCAAACAGTTCCCCAATGGTGTCAGAAGGAAATCTTCCAACGGGCCGGAAATCAAGGTCGCCCTCGTCGTAGGTGGTCTCATTTGACCGAGTAAGAGGCAGTGCCATCCTTCGGCCGAGTTGGGTGGTTGTATTGTCTCCCGGGATCGGTGCAATACTAGCCTGCATTGAAAAGGCTCCTCGCTTGCTCTGTTATCAGAGATTCGAATGTTGCGCCTTCTATATCGTGAAGTTTATCTACTGTATCGGCGATCTGAGGCCGATCACTAAGGACCTGATGGTCCCAGATCGTATCGATATCTAGCAAGTATTCAGTTACATTTGGCCTACTGGGCTGCAAGGTGGCCTGCGTCACTAGGACCTTGACTCTATCTGTCCTGACGAATTCAGCAAATTGCGTGAAGTTCACAAGCTGAGCTAGCGAAATCTTGTCCTGAGCAGGAGCCCCAGTCAGCACTTCAGCGGCATTCGCATCGGCCTTGGGCACTATAATGCGATTAACATATTTAATACCAATCCTTGCCACCGCTGTATAAGACGTTATTTCGAGAAATGCGTCCAGAGCCTGCTCAATGCGAGGCTTGAAGATTGCCCAGCCACTATAAGGACGTAGAACTGTTATTGCGAGCGTCTTGTGCCCCACCGACACGAGATGCTTTCCATCGGGAGTCGGGAGTTGTACCCGTAACAATGAAGTTTGCACGGCGACGCTGGAAGGGTCGTTGGCAGCAATGGTCCGAACATGTTGGGTCCGCGGCTGACCAGAATACTCGCTCATAGAGTGATGCATCTTCAATCGACCAGGTAGAGTGAGATCAAATGGTCGGTCATCAGCCCAAGTGAATTCGCACACTGCTTCTTCTATTGGAGGATTCTTGTATTGCTTAGCTGACATCCGCCCCCCGGACATTCTCCACAAAGCTTCAAGCAGCCGCTTTTTCAACGAGCTGCGCCGCGCCCGTCCGCGGCTCCGCGGGGGCCCCTTCCCATGCCGTATTGCCCGGGATCTGTTCGCCCTTCATGACGAGCGTGAGAGGCCCGAGGCGGGCATAATCGGCCACATGCGTGTCGTAAAGCACAGTGGACCCCGCGCCAACCGTCACGCCATTGCCGACGAACACCCGGCCAACCTTCATGACACGATCCTCGTAAAGATGGGTCTGTAATGCAGAGAGGGCATTCAGGGCGGCGTAGTCACCAACGCTTACGCAGTCGAATTCGGTGATGTCGGTCATGTCCATAAAGACGCCGCGCCCGAATTTCGTGCCAAAGAGACGCATGAGCCAGGGCAGGAAAGGCGTGCCGCGCAAATGATCAAGCAAAACCTTGCCGGCGAGCCCCCAATAGATGACGGCAACCGCCTCGGTCCGCATGGCCCACCATGACCACATGGGCCTCATCATCGGCTCGTAACGGCCCATCGTGATCCATTTCAGGCCAATGACCACGAGGGTCAAGGCAAGGCAGATGGCGACGGAGGAGACGATGAACTCCCATGTCACGTTGAAATATCTTCCATCGAGCACATCCGCGCTGATCCATTCGACGGCCCAGGTTCCGAAGGTGATGAACAGCATGGTCGGCAGCGAAATGGTGACGGCCTCGAAGCAGGCGCGCGCAAATTTTTTCCAGCGCGGCGCTTCATAGGTCCAGTTTACGCCGCCTCCGTCGAAGGTCTGGCGGACCGGCAGCTTGATCGGCGGAGAACCGAACCAGGTATCGCCTGCCTGCATCAAATCATTGGCCGGCGGCTTGGATTTTATGCCGATCAGCGCGCCAGCTGGAATGTCGGCCCCGGGCGGCACCACGGCGCTATTTCCGACGAAAACCCGCGGGCCGGTTTTGACAGGCTTCAAATACATCCACCCATTACGGATTTCTTCATCGCCCAGGATGACTTCATCGGCGATGAAGCATTTCTCGCCAATCTCGACGAGATCGTAGCGGCCGGAGAGATTGGTCGAAATTTCTGCATCCTTGCCGATCTTGGCACCCATCAGCCGGTACCAGGTGCGCATATAGATCGTCGCGAACAAGGACGAGAGCGTTTCAAGCGTCACTTCCGTGGCAAGCGCCACGGCCCATTTGCGGAAATAGAACCAGGAGTGCACCGAGTAGGTGCCTTCACGCACCCATGGCAGGATGATCCAGCGGCAGGCGGCGATAAAGCCAACCGTGACGAGCACCATGACGAAGGCCGTGGGCCAGGCCATGATGGGGATTGAGAGCATATAAAGGGTGCGGTCGAAATCCGCGGTGCCGATCAGATCGTCGATCCGGTCGAAGACCCAAAAGGCTGGGAAAATCGGCAAAAGGCCGAGCGGCGGGATCGCCAGAAGCAAGAGCCCATACATTGCCGCCATGACACCCCGGCGCGCGGCGGAAGCCTTGGGCGGTGCGTCGAGCGCGGCGCGGTCCACCATGCGAATCTTGCGGCCGGGTGAGCCGTCCCAGACCTCCCACGCCCCGACGCGGCCGCCGGGGCCGATCGCGGTCAGGTCGCCAAGCTCGGCGCCTTCTCCGATGACGACATTTTCTTCAAGAACGCAGGAGGAGCCGAGATAGGCCTCGGCGCCAATGTCGATCGTGCCGATGATGAGTTCGTTGCCTTCAACCCGCGCATTGGCGAAATTGGCCATCGTTCCGATGCTCACGCCATCGCCAATCGAGATGAGATCGACGGCGCCGGGCTCGATTTCGCCGATCAGCACATCCTTGCCGATCTTCGCGCCAAGCGCCCTCAGATAATAGCGCATGAAGGGGGAGCCCTGGAGCCATTTGATATGGACGAGTCCAAGGAAGCGCTTCACCAGCCACCAGCGGAAATAATAAACGCCCCACAGCGGGTAACGTCCGGGCTTGAACCTTCCGATCACCAGCCATTTCGCGGCAATCACGATCGCGGCCGTCACGATATTGATGCACATATAGACGCCGATGAGCGAGACGGCTTCTTCGAGGAATGTCGCATCGGCGCCGGTCAGAAGCATATAGCTCACGAACACGCCAAGCCATTGGGCGGTGACGAGCGAGAGAATGAAGGGAAGGGCGAGGGCCTGCCCGCAGCCGCAAAGAAAGCGGCGCAGCAAGGGCGGCGGCGTGAAGGAGAGATCCTCCCCGGGAGGATCCTGTCCCCATTTTTGATCGAGAAGCCCGGCCAGAGCCCGCAGCGAACGCGCAGTGTAGACGTCTTGTAAAGTGATCCGCGCGAGCGCGGGCGTTTCACGCACCACTGAAATAAAGCGCGCTGCGAGCAGGGAATGGCCGCCGAGATCGGTAAAGAAATCGGCATCGAACGGAATGGCTTGCGGGGGGAGCACCCGTTTGGCGGCTTCGAGAAGTATCGCCTCGGTCGCATTGCGCGGCTCTTCCTCAGCCTCGATTTCATCGCTCTTCGAGAGCTCGATCTGCTTCAGGCTCTTGCGGTCTATCTTGCCAGAGGCGAGCCGCGGCAGGCTTTTGACGGCCTCGAACCGGGCCGGCACCATATAAGCAGGCAGGCTTTGCCGCAGCACGTTGCGTAACGACTTAGCATCGATCCGCGCATCTAAATCCGCGACGACAAAAGCAACGAGCTGCTCCATGTCATGATCATTGCGCAGCACTACGGCGGCTTGCGCAACACCAGAAATCTCGGTGAGCTTGCTTTCGATTTCGCCAAGCTCGACGCGAAAGCCGCGTACTTTCACCTGATCGTCGATCCGGCCATGGAACGAGATATTGCCATTCGCATCAACCTTCACGGCATCGCCCGACCTGTAAAGGACAAGGTCCGGCGCTTCAGAAGCGGAACGAGCAATAAAAGGGTCAGACAAAAAAGGGTTCGCAATGAATTTCTCGCGGGTGAGCCGGTCGCGCCGCAAATAGCCCTTTGCAACGCCGGGGCCGCCAATGAGAAGCTCGCCTTCGGCGCCGGGTGCAAGAAGCTCGAGGTTCTCCCCGGCCACATAGCAGGTGTAATTCGGAATCGGCCGGCCGATGGTAACCGGCATGCCGGGCCGCACTTCGGCGATCGTCGCAACGACGGTCGTCTCGGTTGGGCCGTAGGAATTGAAAATCCTGCGCCCTGGCCTGCACCAGCGGCCGGCGACCGCAGGAGGGCAGGCCTCGCCGCCAAGGATGATGAGCCGCAGGCTGGCAACATCGTGCGGCAGCAGCGAGAGCAGCGTCGGCACGGTATCGAGCACTGTCACATGATGATCTTCGAGAAGAGCGGGGAGCTTATCGGCCTCGCCCAGCATCTCGGCCGTCGCCACAAAAAGAGAGGCACCGGTGAGATAGGGCAGCCAGATTTCCTCCATCGAGAGATCGAAGGCTACGGAGGCGCCTTGGAAGACCACATCGCTCGGCAGAACACCGTAAACTTCGTTGGCGGCTCGCAAATAGTGGCAAATATTTCGCCCAGAGATCACAATGCCCTTGGGTGTGCCGGTCGAACCCGAGGTGTAGATGAGATAGGCCGGATCATCTGGCCTCGCACCAAGGGCGCGGGCATCGACTTTCATGCCTTCCAGCGCTGCCGCATCGGAAAGGAGGGCATCACAGGCCCAGATTTGGCAAGGCGCTGCCAGCTTGGCGGCGAAGCCGGAGGTGGTTAGGATCCCCCACGCCTCGGCATCGGATAGGCACACGGCAACGCGTTCAGCTGGAGCGTCAGCGTCAAACGGGAGCCACGCGGCACCCGTCTTGGCAATGGCAATCTGGGCGATCAGCAGCTCATGGCCGCGCGGCATCCAAAGACCTGCGACCCGGCCAGGGCGAAGCCCCTTTTGCAAAAGGCCGCGTGCGATGATCTCCGCTTTCTCATTGATCTCGGCATAGGTGAATTTTCCCTGCGGCGTGATCATGGCGATGGCGGAGGGCTGTCTTGCAACCGTCGCGGCGAAGATCTCGCAAAGCAGCTCGTCGCGAATCAAATCCGGGCGTGCGGGGCCGCGCAAAACCGCGCCGGAAACGGGCGCCAAACGTGCGTCATTTTCCAGGGAAGCTTGTGCGGTCAGCAGACTGTGCAACATGATTTTCCCGTTCGTGCCAATGCCAAGAGCGGCGGCCGGAAACCGGCGCATTGAGCGGAAACTTGGCCCAGTTTATGCTTAGATAGCGTTTGAAGGTCATTCCGAGAAACGGTCAAGGCCAAGCAAGATGTTCTGTTTCGGAAGGAGAGTCTCCGCAATTCGATCATGAAGGTGCTATATTGATCCCAACGCCGCTGGATGGATCACGCCTAATCCCCGCTCATATAAGGATTTGGCCGAAGATTGCGGCGGGCGTTGGTATCTTCTCCTATTAACTGGTCAATTGGCTATTAACTGGTCAATTGGCCTTTCTTGGTCAAGCCCAGGCCCGGCTGGGCCAGGGCTGCGGCCGCCTTCACGGACGGCCTAACCACGCACTGGAAGGGGCTCGGGGCGAGGTACCGGTCACCGCAGTGCGGGCAGCGCCATCTCTAGGCGGGCATTCCTATATTGGCTTGGTAAACTGAATGGGCCGTGAATGCCCGATCTCCGCCAGGACTAATCCTTGCCTAAGACCGAAATATCGGGTGCTGCTGGATTTTTCATTCCGACGATGTGATAGCCGCAATCCACATGCAGAATTTCGCCCGTGATGCCGCGCGCCATGGGAGAAAGGAGAAAAGCGGCGCTTTCGCCAACTTCCTCAATTGTCACCGTCCGCCTCAATGGGGCGTTATATTCGTTCCATTTGAGAATATAGCGGAAATCACCGATTCCCGAGGCCGCCAAGGTCTTGATGGGACCGGCGGAGATCGCATTGACCCTGATATTGCGCTCACCAAGGTCAGCGGCGAGGTAACGCACGCTCGATTCGAGGGCAGCCTTTGCGACGCCCATGACGTTATAATGAGGCATCCATTTTTCCGCTCCGTAGTAAGTGAGCGTCAGCATGGCGCCGCCGTTCGGCATCAGCTTTTCAGCGCGCTGCGCGACAGCAGTAAAAGAGTAGCATGAGACCAGCAGCGAATTGGTAAAGTTGTCGGCTGTCGTGTCGATATAACGGCCCGTCAGCTGGTCCTTGTCCGAAAAAGCGATGCAGTGGACGACGAAATCGAGATTTCCCCAGATACGGCCGACTTCCTGAAACACCGCGTCCAATGTTGATATATTGGTGACGTCACAATCTCCCAAGACTTTCGCGCCGAGTCCTTGGGCAAGAGGCCGGACCCGCTTTTCGAGCGATTCCCCTTGATAAGTGAAAGCGAGTTCCGCCCCCGCGTCATGGGTAGCCTTGGCGATCCCCCAGGCAATCGACCGGTTATTGGCGATCCCGAGGATCAGGCCGCGTTTTCCAGCGAGAATTCCCGGCGCTTGCGATCCATGTGTGGAAACTTCCAGTTGGGTCATGCTCGATCCGGATCAGATAAGAAAATTGAAAAAGTTGCCCTTCGGAACAGCAACGGTGCCCGCCGCGTTTAAAGGCTGTGAAGCCTTAGCGCAAGTTTGCCCGGTCTGGAAACAGTAGACGGATTTTTGATCTGCGCATAGCCATGAGAGCTTTCCGGGTGTGGATCGCAAGCCTGCGGCATTCATGGGGTCATTCAAATAGGTCAGAACATTCAAAAAATGGAGAGCGGGCCAGATCCGTCTTGAGTCGATGGCGTTTCTCTTATGCTTATGTTCTCGGACGGGATGGTTTTGCCTCTAGCGGATCAGGAGGGCCGGCGCCGTCAATAACCAAGGGGCCGGCGGAAAGGAGATGTGGCCCTGCGAGACGACCTGAATTCATACGCGCCACAGCTGTGCCGTTACGCCCGGGCCCTCGCCGCTGGCCATCCAGCGCCGAACGAAACCGCCGACGCCCTTGTCCGTGCGGTCTTGCTCCGGGCATCAGAAGCAGAATCGTTCTTGCCGCGGCCTGAGCTGCATCTCCACCTCTATTCTTTGTTGACTGAGTGGCATCGCGAGACGCTGACAGGAAGCAAGCTTCAGACCGGGACAAGAGTGGAAAAGGAAAATTCCTTCGCGGGAGGTCCGCGCGCCGCCGGGAAATTACCGCCTTCTGGAGCCGCGCGCGGCCAATTGGCGGGCGCACTTCTTTCGCTTCCCCTGGAGGAGCGGGAGGCCTTGCTGCTCGTCGTGCTGGAAGGTTTTAGCTATGCGCAAGCAGCGCGGATCTTGAAAATTTCACAGACATCGTTTGTCTCGCGCTTGTCCCGGGCGCGGCGGGCGCTCGGTAATGTTCCTATGGCGGGAGATGCGCAGCTTCCCGCAAAAAGGTTCCCCTCCTATCTGCGCGTTGTTAAATGATAGCCTCATGCGTCTGAACGGCTTAGAACCACCCGTGAGCGAGGCCGACCTCCATGCTTTCGCCGATGGCGGCCTTAGCCGCCGCCGGCAGGAGGCTGTGGGGGCCTTTCTAGCCGCGTCTCCGGCAGATGCGGCGCGGGTCGCATTGTGGCAGCGGCAGAACGAGATGATCAGAGCCGCCTTCGCCTCGATCAAAACGGCGCCTCAGCCGTTTTCTTCGTCATCCGCTCCGGCTACAAGCATGATTGCCGCCGCAGGAGGCGAAGCGGGCAGCGCTTGCAGGGGGCGCCCGTCATGGCGGGAGCGCTGGTTCGCCTATGCCGTCCTGATCGCCTTCGTGAGCGGTGCCCTGCTGGCGGCGGCGGCGGGCAACTTTGCCGGGCGTTTGGAGAGTGCAGACACCACACCAGGGTTTGCAGGTGAGCCGGGCCTGGCAGAATTCCAGGCAAACGAGCTCTTCGCCGCGCGCACGCTGTCCGCGCTTTTGGCGTTCGATCTTCCGCCTGCCGGCACGCCAGGCCTCTCTCAGAAAGAACCATGGCATGATTTGGCAGTGCCCGTCTTGCCGAGCCTTCCGGCAGAGGGGCTGAGGCTTGCCGCCGTTCGCCCAATCCCGGGGGAGCAGGGCCAGATGCTGTGCATGTTCTACACGAAGCAGGACGCCGGCAATCTTGCCCTGTGCGCCGAAAAAACACCTGGTCCGCCGGAGACGGCTGCACGATTGTCGGGCAGCTTCCCCTTGGGAAGAATATCTTGGCGGCAAGGGGGCGTGAGCTATGCTATTGCGGGCGCCCTCCTCGAGCCGGAGCTCCGCGATTTAGCGGATGTGGTGCGCGCCCAAGCCGCAGACTTCGCTGACAAGAGGACCGGGGATATTCCTGAGCCGCCCGCGCCGCTTTTCCGTGCACCAAATTAGTTACGTCGTTAAATTAGTCGCGCGGCGTACATGGCCCTGCTAAGAGAGGCTCCAATTCTTGAATTTTCCGGGGCGGGACCTTGTCTTTTGCCGATCAGCGCGCTTCACGCATCATCGCTCACCTAACCGCTGCCGGCTACGCAAGGATCGAGCCTCCGGTCCTCCAGCCGGCCTCGATCTTCTTTGATTCCGGGGAAGATCTACGCGCCCAGCTCTATCTTACGAGCGACCTTTCCGGCGCCGACTATTGCCTGCGCCCGGAATATACAATTCCCGTGCTTGCCGCATACCTCGCCACCCCCGCTGCTGGAACACGTGCCGCCTATTGTTATTGCGGGCCGGTGTTCCGGTTTCAGCCCGGCCAGGCCAGCGAATTCACGCAGGCCGGTGTCGAAAATTTCGGCCGCCTCGACCGCGAGGCGGCAGATGCGGAAATCCTCGCCCTGGCGCTTGAAGCTGTCGCCCCTTCAAGTCTCGATGTGCGCATCGGCGATGCCGGGCTTTTTTCCCGCCTTCTCGAAGCTCTCGACCTGGCGCCGCAGTGGCGGCGGCGGATCGCACGCGGCCACAGTCAGGGTAAATCCCTCGAAGCCATCCTGAGCGTGGGCCTCAATGGCACAGATCATTCCGGTGTCCTTGCCGTTCTCGAAGGTGCCGACAAAAAAGGGGCCCGGGCCTTCGTCGAGGACCTTCTCTCCATTGCGGGGATAACTCCGGCCAGCGGCCGGACCCCAGGGGAGATCGCCGACCGTTTTCTGGAACAGGCTGCGCTCAAGTCGTCATCAGGCTTTTCCTCCGAGAAGCGCGCGGTGATCGAGCAGTTTCTGAGCGTGGAGGGAGAGCCTTCCGGCGCTTCCGCGAAATTGCGCGCGCTCGCGGGCGATGCCAAACTTGATCTTTCTGCAATTCTCGATGGTTTCGACATGCGGCTTGGGTTTATCAGGAGCCAGGGGCTCGATGCCGCCAGGCTTCGCTTCAGCGCCCGCTTCACTCGCAATCTCGACTATTACACAGGATTTGTTTTCGAGGCCTATGAGCAGGGCGCCGAAGAACCCGTCATCGGCGGAGGGCGCTATGATGGGCTTCCGCAGGCGCTCGGCGCGAAGATTCCCATTCCGGCAATTGGCGCGGCGATTTGGGTTGGCCGCCTGAAGTCGGTCGAGGTGAAGCCATGAGGAGCGGCCGATCCTCCCCCCTCGTGCTCGCTGTTCCATCTAAGGGGCGTCTGCAGGAAAATGCCGCCGCCTTTTTCGCGCGCGCCGGGCTCGATATCGTTAAGGGCCGCGGCGCCAGGGATTACCGCGGAAGCTTGGCGGGCCTCGACAATGTGGAGATCGCCTTTCTTTCGGCTGCCGACATTGCTGCACAATTGGCAGCAGGCAATGTGCATCTTGGGGTTACCGGCGAGGATCTTATTCGCGAAACCATTACCGGTGCGGAAACCAAGCTCGAATTTCTGGCGCCGCTCGGGTTTGGACACGCGCATGTGGTGGTTGCTGTGCCTTGTGCCTGGATTGATGTGAGGACCATGGCGGATCTCGAAGATGTCGCAGCGGACTTTCGCGCCCGGCGCGGCGAGCGTATGCGTGTTGCCACCAAATATGTTCATCTGACCCGGCGTTTTTTTGCTGAGCGGCATGTCGCCGATTACCGCATTGTCGAAAGCCTCGGCGCGACGGAGGGCGCCCCGGCGGCAGGGCAGGCCGAACTCATCGTCGATATTACGACGACGGGCGCGACGCTCGCCGCGAATGGCCTGAAAACTTTGGATGACGGCACCATCTTGCGCTCGCAGGCCAATCTCGCCGCGTCGCTGCGGGCGGACTGGACCGCGAGCCAGCGCGAATTGGCCCGTATCATTCTCTCGCGCATCGCGGCGGAAGAGGAGGCGCGGACCACGCGGGAGGTCTCGGCCGTGCTGGCGCCTGTTGCGGATTCCTTTTTTGCGGAGGCAAAGGCGGCATTTTCCGCCCGCCTCCGCTTTCACGGAAGCGATGGGCGCCTGACTCTCGGCTGCCCGAAGGACAAAGCCGCGCCTCTCGCCGACTGGCTGATCGCGCAAGGGGCGGCCCATGTCTGTGTCGCCGCGCAGGACTATGTGTTCTCGGCCGCAAACCCGCTCTATGAGAAGCTGATCGCGCGCCTGCCAAGGCTTTGAGTCTTTGCTTCCCCCTTGAGCCTTTGCTTCCCCCTTGTGAGGGGAGAAGATGGAGATCCTGCCGCGAGCCTGAGAAATACCCGCGAGCGAGCCGCGATTGCACCAAAGTCTTACGCTCCTGCACCCCCGGGATCGCTCAGGCGGTAGAGGCGCTGTGCCGCCGCGTGCGCAAAGCGCATGAGCCCCGCGCGGCGCGTGGCGGGAGCCATCCGGTGTTCCGGCGCCTGCCGCAAGATGTCGGCGGCATAGGCGTCGGCGAGGATAAGCCCGGCGTCCTGTGGCATGATCTCGACCGGCACGCTGTCGGGAATTGCGAAATAAAACCGGTCGCAATGGGCACGGTATTCTTGCCATTTTGTATCGGAACGAAAATCGGCAGCCGAGGACTTGATTTCCACGATGATCATCGTGGCATCGGCTCCGAGTGCGACGATATCGGCGCGCCGCCCCGAGAGAAGAGGCAATTCGGTGATGGTCGAATAATTGAGGCGCCGCAAAAGCCGCCTTGTGCCGCGCGCAACAGCGAGCGCCGTCTCCGACTGGCGGCCGTCGCGCGCTGCGAGCGGTGTGCGCAATGTTTGCATCTCATTCCGGTCACAAAGGAAAAACCCGCTATCCATTAAGCCAGCCTATTGCTTGCGCGAGCCTTGCCAAGGGAGCGAAGCATCAGCAGCCTTCGCGCCTCATGGTTTTCCAGCCAATTTGTTCAGCGCCGCTTTGTCGGCTTTGGTAAGGATGGCGGAGACTGGACAGCCCTGGGCGGATTTTGGGCTCGCGATCGCTTTGACGACACCCGCAGCCTCCGCTCCAGTATCCTTGATGCGGCCGTTCGCAATGAGCCCGCGCACGATATAGAGGGCATCTTCATTGACGGAACAAGCGAGAGCCTTGAGCTGATCTGCTAAAGATTTCTTCTTGGTTGTGGCCGCGCTTCTTTTTTCGAGAGTTTCCCGCGCACTCGCCACGCTGACGGAATCATCCGGGTTCAATTTTCCGATGCGTTCGAGAGCATTGTTACGTGCTTCGCTTTCCGGCACCTCTTCGATTTGAGCCCGCAGATTTTCAAAGTCATCCTTTCGCATTGCACTTTCATTCAGGCCGTCAAAGGAAATCGCGGCGAACGAAGAGTCATCGAAGCTCGCATGCCAAGCTGCGGCTGCGCTGAAATTGGCACCGTCAAGCGCCGATTTCTTAAATTCCACTCCTTGCAGCTCCGCGTTTTTGAGGGAGGCGCCTTGCAGCTCCGCCGAGTTTAGAGTCACGCCTTGTAGTTTGGCCTTGTAGAGGGTTGCGCCCTGGAGTTGGGCATTATCCAGATTGGCCCCCTGAAGCTGAGCGTCATTGAGATTTGCCCCCTGAAGCTTCGCCCAGTCCAGAGTTGCACCTTGGAGCTGCGCACCATCGAGTATCGCGCCTTGAAGCTGCGCACCGGCGAGCGCAGCGCCTTGGAGCTGCGCATCGGTCAGATCAACCTTGCGTAAATCAGCGTTCAGGAAAACCGCACCCTTGAGATTGAGCGCCCGCATAACCAGCGTTTGAACGGCGGTATTGAGCTTATCCGGACTGGCGATTTTCGCAGCTTCAAGAGCGTCGAAATCGGCGATCACAAGCGTATCTGAGAAGTAGCTCATGCGGCGGCGGGTGGTTTGATTGATTTTACCATGAAACAAGATGTTATGAATCGAAGTCTGACCATCCTGTCCGAGCCAAGCTGTCATCCAAGTCTGCGGGATGATCTCGCATGGGCCGATCCACCGGTCGATCAGCTCTCCCGGAAAAGTCGCCGTTATGAACGCCAGCCAGATTGGGACAAGGCTCAATACGGCGAACGTCTTATGCTGCCATAGCTGCGGCCGCGCAATTTTGCTTTGTCCATCGAGAACGGCGGGCCAGAGCAGCCACAAAAGGATCACATCAGCAAAAATCGCTAAGCGCTGGACCCAAGTGACCCACTCAAGATGATAGGGCAAAAATTGGACCTGGATAAGCAACAACAAAAGTACCGGGCCGAATACCAGGGAGCACCATGCAATCGCTTTTAGAATGAGCCCCAGCCCGCCCTTGCGTATGTCTTCCGGCCCCGCGAGAAATTGCACGAAAATATTGGTTGGCAGCTGACGTCTCAATCCTTCCCTTGTGTCAGGTGCATCAGGCAGCTGCTTGAGGAGTTCGTCATGAAACACCCTGGCCTTTGCGCCCAGCATGACGAAATGGACAAGCGTATAGGCATGCGAAATGATGAATAAAACCGGCGCTAAAAAGAAAAAGGCTATGAGAGGCAGCTGGACGCCGAGGAAGGGCAATTGGACAGGGTTTCCTAACAACAAATCCTTATGGGTGACGGCGCCCGCTGCGATGCCGATATAGAAGAGAGCGAAAAGATAACTGAGCCAAATTCCCGCGCTGACGGAGGCTGCATCCTCGACACTCTTGCGGATCGCGCCGAGGTCATCTGCCTCTTGGGCGAATTTTTCCGCAAGACCGGGCACAAGAGCGGGCGCATTTTCCGCCGCCGCAAACGGGCGAAGACTAGCGCCCTGCGGCTCAGGCGCAGGTTTCCCTGCCCGTGCCCGGCGAAGACGGATTTCGCGCAGCCGTCCCGGCATTTGGATCCTTCCTCGCGGCCATATTGCCACAAGGCGAACACGCGTGCACTAGGTCATAAACTCATAAAGGGGATTCCGCTGACGGCTTGTTTCTGATTCAAACTCCTCAAAGGAGTTTGAACGATGACGCCACGCCGATATGAGTTGACGGACTTCGAATGGTCGATCATCCAGC